>Ga0164243_10000746_pt1 | contig 56639 bp, 45 predicted proteins | sample OricompcompostOP_FD_108781 | JGI IMG/M metagenome (GOLD analysis project Ga0164243, IMG submission 108781) | Organic Plus compost microbial communities from Emeryville, California, USA - Original compost - Organic plus compost (OP) | ecosystem: Engineered > Solid waste > Mixed feedstock >... | reverse complement strand
TAAGCATTAATCTTATTGCTGGTTGGTTGCTCTCCAGCAGCGCCAACTTCCTCTTCAGATTAACTGGCGGAATATAACAACTATTTTGATAAAATCCACCAACTATTTTTCAGTACATTACCTTTGTTTGAATGTCTTTAGGTTTCTGTGAAAAGTGTTAAAACAAAAAAATCTGATTACTTCTTGCAATCAGATTTTTGTCGGGGTGGCAGGATTCGAACCTGCGACCTCCTGGTCCCAAACCAGGCGCGATGACCGGGCTACGCTACACCCCGAAGGTTATCTATTAAACAATTAAAAAATTTAGTCGGGGTGGCAGGATTCGAACCTGCGACCTCCTGGTCCCAAACCAGGCGCGATGACCGGGCTACGCTACACCCCGAATAATCTTTAATTGCGAGTGCAAATGTAATTGTTTTTTTGTTTTGTATCAATTTTTTTGAACTATTTTTTAAAAAATTACTTCGTAATAGAATCAATCGATTACATTATAGATATTTAAAAGGATACTTTCTTTTATATCCATTCATAAATACATATTTTTGTAAACCTAAATTAGAATAATAAATATGTCAACAATAGAAACAGTAAAGTGCTTAATTATAGGTTCTGGACCGGCGGGTTATACCGCTGCAATTTATGCAGCTCGTGCAAATATGAATCCAGTATTATATCAGGGAATGCAGCCGGGCGGACAATTAACTACTACAAATGAAGTAGAAAATTTTCCGGGTTATCCAGATGGGGTAACAGGACCTGAAATGATGATGCAGTTACAGGCACAGGCTAAGCGTTTTGGAGCAGATATTCGAGATGGTTATGCTACCAAAGTTGATTTGTCCGGTGAAATTAAAAAAGTTTGGATTAATGATACAATAGAAATTCATGCGAAAACAGTAATTATTTCAACGGGAGCAACAGCAAAATACTTAGGCATTCCATCAGAACAACATTATTTACAAATGGGTGGTGGTGTTTCGGCCTGTGCTGTATGTGATGGTTTTTTCTATCGTAATCAGGAAGTAATTATTGTTGGGGCAGGTGATTCGGCTTGTGAAGAGGCTCATTACTTATCTCATTTATGTAAAAAAGTAACGATGTTGGTACGTTCGGAAAATTTCCGAGCTTCAAAAATTATGGAAGAACGCGTTAAAAATACTCCGAATATCGAAATTTTAATGAATACCGAAATTGATGAAGTTTTAGGTGATGGACAAATTGTAAACGGAGTTAGGGTAGTGAATAATAAAACCGGAGAAAAGAAAGAAATTGTTGTAACCGGAGTTTTTGTAGCTATTGGGCATAAGCCTAATACAGATATATTTGCAAGCCAGTTAACCATGGATGAAACCGGTTATTTAATTACAGAAGGCAAAACATCTAAAACCAATGTTCCGGGCGTTTTTGCATGTGGCGATGTGCAGGATAAAGATTATCGCCAAGCAATTACCGCAGCCGGTTCGGGGTGTATTGCCGCTTTAGATGCCGAGCGTTATTTGGCAAGTTTATAATTTAATCAAGCGGCTTCGGTCGCTTTTTATTTATGCTGAAAATAAATCAATTGTCATTTTCTTATGCCACAAAACCTGTTTTAACTGATATAAATTTTCAACTTAAGGCCGGGAACTCGTATGCCTTGATAGGTGCCAGCGGAAGCGGTAAATCTACCTTGTTAAAGTTAATGTATGGATTGCTTGATGCCCATTCTGGAACTGTTTTCTGGAATGATGAACAAATTTTAGGACCTGCTTATCACTTGGTTCCGGGAATGGATTTTATGAAATATCTGGCACAAGATTTTGATTTGATGCCTTTTGTTTCGGTTGAAGAAAATGTGGGTAGGTTTTTGTCGAATTTTTATCTTAAAGAAAAAAGAGAACGAATCAACGAATTATTAACTTTGGTTGGAATGACCGAATTTTCTAAAATCAAAGCTAAGTTTTTAAGTGGCGGACAAATGCAGCGAACCGCTTTAGCAAAAGTTTTAGCATTAGAACCCAAAGTTTTACTACTTGATGAACCTTTTTCGCATATTGATTATCATCAAAAGACTGAATTGGCACAGCATGTTTTTGCGTATTGTAAAGAAAAAGGAATAACCGTTCTTTATACATCGCATACACCCGAGGAAATTTTGATGTTTTCTGATGAAGTGATTGTTATGAAAAACGGTAGTATCATTGAAAAAAAGACACCACAGAATATTTACGAAAACCCTAAAAACGAATACATTGCCCGTTTAACAGGAGAAGTGAATGTAATTCCCGCAAATTATATGAATAATGAAAATGATCTTTTACTTCGTCCAGATCAATTAAAGGTTGTTGATAATGGTTATGAAGCCGAAGTTTTACAGGTGTATTATATTGGAAAAAATTATCTTTTAAAAATACGTTTTAAGGATCTTATTCTGTTTATTGAATCAAATAAAAAGCATTCAGGTAAAATAAAATTTGAGATGATTAAATCATAAATGTTGCAATAAATAAAACCTGCATGATTACTGAAAAATTATGCAGGCTTTGATTTGTAATTTATCTCCCCACAATAGAATGATACAACGCCAATGCTTTACCGTCTGTTAATAATGAAATAAAACGACAAATATTTAATAAGCGTAAATACAAACTTTCATTTTCGGTTTGGTATTGTTCCGGTAAAAGTTTCAAAATCAATTCATCATAATGTGTTGCTTTACCGTTGAATTTATTATTAGCGGCGGCAATAAACTTTTCTAACAGTGTGTGCAAAACTTTATAGCCTACCACTTCTTTTTCAACCACTTCTTTACTTTCGTACACATTAGAAATGCTGATGGTAATAATATCTTTCATTTGTGCCACATAAGCACATTTATCGGTTAATGCAAACGGAAAATTCCCTTTCATGATTTCTTCTTCGTTTTCCATAAACACACGCACCACATCATTAATTAAACTGCCAATTGCCAATGCGCGCAAATAACTTACTCGCTCAGATTTGGTTTGAAGCTGGGCATATTTTACTGAATTGATGTTATTTTTTACAATTTTAATAAGGAATTCCAAAGCGTGTTCTTCCGGGATCCAGCCTAAATTAATACCGTCTTCAAAATCAATGATGGTATAGCAAATATCATCTGCAGCTTCAACCAGATAGGTTAACGGATGGCGCAAATACCGCAATTGTTCACCTTCTCTTTTTATCAATCCCAAGGTGTTTGCCACATCTACAAAACCGGATTTATCTGCCTGAAAAAAACCGTATTTTTTGTCGGAAATATCGTTGGTTGGCTTTTTAGGCAGACTTTCTTTCGGGTATTTCATAAACGCACCCAAAGTTGCATACGAAATTCGTAAACCGCCTTCAGCACCCGGACGCGAATCGGTCAATATGTGAAAACCGTTGGCATTTCCTTCAAAATCAATCAAATCCTGCCATTGTGCCGGTTCTAAATCCAATCGAAATTTTTCGCCCGCACCGTGCTTAAAAAAATCGCCGATGGCTTTTTCGCCCGAATGTCCAAACGGAGGATTTCCAATATCGTGACACAAACAAGCCGCCGCTACAATGGCTCCGAAATCGTTAATGGTGTAACCTAAATCAGATAATTCGGGATATTTTCTAACAATTTGTTCACCCGCCAGACGCCCGATGGAACGTCCCACAACCGAAACTTCTAAACTGTGAGTTAGCCTTGTGTGGACAAAGTCGGTTTTTGAAAGCGGAATCACCTGTGTTTTGTCTTGCAGACTACGAAACGCATTAGAAAAAATAATACGGTCGTAATCTACTTCAAATCCCACGCGCGAAGGGTTTTCGTCTTTACGCTCACGAATGTGGTTATCTCCAAATTTTTTTAAAGACAACAACTGTTGCCAATTCATTATATTGTTTGCCATTTTAAGACAATTGTTCGTTTATAATATTTTGTTTCACCTGTTTGTAGAAAAAATCTTTGGCTTCGGCATACGACACCTGATATTTTCTGTTGTTAGGATGATATTTTTCGGGAATGGGAATTTGTAAGGTGTCATAGAAATCATCTAACAAATCATTGGCGGGTTTTTCGTAAGCAATCTGCCATTCAAAACGTCGCTTTAACGCTTCGTCAATCATTTGGATTTGGTTGGTTGCTGCTATTAAAATGGATTTCTGTGGAAAATAATCCATCAATTGAATAATTGCATTAACCACCCGTTTCATTTCTGAATTATCTTTGTTATCATAATCGCGGATTTGTCCCAATGAATCAAATTCATCTAATAACAAAACCATACTTTCGTATTGTGATTCTTTAAACAAAGCATCTAAATTTTTTGCCGTTTCACCTAATTTTGACGAGATGATGGTTGCCAGATTCACAATCATCAGTTTTTTGTTTAAATGATTGGCAATTACTTTAGCGGTCATTGTTTTTCCGGTACCGCTGTCTCCATACAGCAACAATTTGTTCGATACGGGAATTTTGTATTCATCAAACAAGTGCTTAAACTGTTGTTCGTGTAAAAAAGTCATTAAATGACTTTTGATTTCGGGCGAAGCGATAAAATCTTCAAACGAAACCTTGCTTCGGTCTATGTAATAAAAATTACTCATTATATAGATTGTGTTTTCTTTAAGCCGTTATATGCAAAAATTAAGGCGGCGAACATTAAAAATGCTGCCAAAATAAAAGGTGCCCCAGGAAATTTAAACGGCGCATCGTCATGTGTAAAGTAATAAAAAATACTTGTCATTACCAAAGGTCCAAAAGTTGCCGTGGCACTGTTTAAACTTGCTAAGGTTCCCTGAATTTGCCCTTGTTCGTTTGACGGTACATGATTTGTAATTTCTGATTGAATTGCCGGACCTGCCAATCCACCCATGCAATACGGAATTAAAAATACGAAAATCATCCATTCTTGAGTTGCCACTGCAATTAAAAACTGACCGATGGCATTTAGAAAAAATCCTATTAAAATGCTTTTTCCGTTACCTATTTTAGGGTTGATGTATCGAACCAAACCACCTTGAACAATGGCAACCAATAAACCAACAACGCCCAGAGATATTCCTACCATTCGTTCGTCCCAATGGTATCGGTACATGGTATAAAAACTCCAGTTTCCGTTTACAGCGTGCGATGCAAAATACATGAAAAACATGGCGGTTACCAAACCAATAATATTCGGAAATTTCTTTAAGCGAGATAATGCTCCAATGGGATTTGCCGCTTTCCATTCAAACATTCTGCGTTTTTCAGGTTTTAACGATTCCGGCAACACAAAATATCCATAAATAAAGTTTACAAAACACAGAACTGCTGCGGCATAAAAAGGCACACGTGAACCATATTGCCCCAACAAACCGCCAATTACGGGTCCAATAATAAAGCCAATGCCAAAGGCGGCACCTACTAATCCAAAATTCTTGGCTTTGTTTTCGGGTGTGCTTACATCAGAAATATATGCCATTGCGGTGGAAATACTTGCTCCGGTGATCCCGGCAATGATTCGACCTACAAACAACCACGGAACATTTGGTGCCAATGCCAAAACCAAATAGTCAATTGCAAACGCCAACAAAGAAATCAATAAAATAGGTCTTCTACCGTATTTATCAGACAGGCTGCCCATTAACGGGGCACACAAAAATTGCGTAAAGGCATAGGCAAATGCCAACCAACCACCTAATTGAGCGGCTTCACTGATATCAGAATGATTTAATTCTTGTAACAACTTTGGAATGACAGGGATAATAATCCCAATGCCTATAATATCAATCAGCATGGTAATGAAAATAAAACCAATTGCCGCCGATTTTTTTGAACTCATAAGTATTTTGAATTAGAAAAAACAAAGCTACAAAAAGAAATAAAAAAAGTCTTTCTAAACAGAAAGACTTTTCGGGATATAAAAAACAATAAAATATTATAATTCCAAAGCTTTTTTAGGGTCGTTGTTCATTAACAACTCCATTGGGTTTTCTAAAGCTTCTTTAACAGCTACTAAGAAACCTACTGATTCACGACCATCGATGATTCTGTGATCGTAAGACAACGCGATATACATCATTGGAGCGATAACCACCTGACCGTTTACGGCAACCGGACGCTCGATGATATTGTGCATCCCTAAAATACCTGATTGCGGCGGGTTGATGATTGGTGTTGATAACATAGAACCAAATACACCACCATTAGTAATTGTAAACGTACCACCTGTCATTTCATCAACAGTAATTTGTCCGTCGCGTGCTCTTGTTGCCAAACGTTTGATTTCAGCTTCAACACCGCGGAAAGATAATAATTCTGCATTGCGAACAACCGGAACCATTAACCCTTTTGGACCTGAAACGGCGATAGAAATATCAGCAAAATCAAATTTAATCTGATCCTGACCGTCGATCATTGAATTTACATCAGGAAATAATTCCAAAGCACGAGTTACCGCTTTTGTAAAGAACGACATAAAACCTAACGAAACACCGTGTTTTGCTTTAAACGCGTCTTTGTATTCAGAACGTAATTTGTTTACTTCGGTTAAATTAACTTCGTTAAACGTGGTCAACATTGCTGTTGTGTTTTTGGCTTCTACCAAACGTTCTGCCACTTTTCTGCGTAACATCGACATTTTTTTACGCTCTGTTCCGCGAGGTCCGCCTGTTGGTGTACCCATTGAAGGAACTGCGTTAATAGCGTCTTCTTTAGTCACACGGCCGTCTTTTCCGGTTCCCTGAACAGATCCGGCGTCGATATTTTTTTCTTCTAATATTTTTTTAGCTGCCGGTGATGCAGATCCTGTTGCATAAGTTGCAGATTGTGCAGGTGCGGCAGCCGGAGTTGCTTTTGGTTCTTCTTTTTTCTCTTCAGCTTTTGGAGCTTCGGCTACAGGTGCGGTACCAGATGGTTTTGTAGCACTTGTGTCGATTAAACAAACTACCTGACCCACAGCCACAGCATCACCTTCTTCTGCTTTCAACGTGATGATACCACTTGCTTCAGCAGGTAATTCTAAAGTTGCTTTGTCAGAATCAACCTCAGCAATCGCTTGGTCTTTCTCTACATAGTCGCCGTCTTTTACTAACCAAGTAGCAATTTCCACTTCTGTGATTGATTCCCCTGGCGAAGGAACTTTCATTTCTAAGATACTCATCAGTATATTAATTTAATATTGTTGTTATTTGAAATACGTTCTAAAATTATAAATTTTTATCGAATACTTTGGCAATTGCGTGGGCATATCTTTCTTTAGATCGAGCAGATGAACCTGCTGCGGGTGCTGCTGCGGGTGCCGGTGCCGCCAAACGGAATTTCACTAAATTAAAATTCATCAGCATATATCCGTAGGCCCCCATGTTTTGTGGTTCTTCTTGTGCCCACACATAATCATCAACGTTAGGATATGAAGCAATTACTTCTTTTAATTGTTCGTTATCTAAAGGGAATAATTGTTCAACACGTACAAAAGCTACATCTTTTCTGCCTAAGTTTTCTTTTTCTGTCTGTAAATCATAATAGAATTTACCTGAAACAAAAACCAATGTTTTTACAGCATTTTTATCTTCTACTTTTGGATCGTCAACAATGGTTTGGAACGAACCACTGGTTAATTCTTCAACGGTTGAAGTAGCTTCGGGATGACGCAACAATGATTTTGGCGACATGATTACCAGAGGTTTTCTAAAATCGGTAATCATTTGTCGGCGCAACATGTGGAAGTGGTTTGCCGGTGTGGTACAGTTGGCTACATACATGTTGTGGTTTGCACACAATTGCAGGTAACGTTCTAAACGAGCCGACGAGTGTTCTGCTCCCTGGTGTTCGTATCCGTGAGGCAACAGTAACACAATTCCGTTTTGGCTTCCCCATTTGTCTTCCGCTGCCGAAATGTACTGGTCGATCATAATTTGAGCGCCGTTAGAGAAATCTCCAAACTGAGCTTCCCAAATGGTCAGTGCTTTCGGGTTTGCCATGGCGTAACCATACTCAAAACCTAAAACAGCATATTCAGATAAATGCGAGTTGTAAATGCGCATTTGTCCGTTTTGCGATTTGATATTGTTTAAAGGGATGTATTCTTCTTCGGTATCTTCGGTTTTAATCACTGCATGACGGTGTGAGAATGTACCGCGTTGTACATCCTGACCTGAAAAACGTACATCAAAACCTTCGGAAATCAAGGTGCCGTAAGCCAATAATTCTCCCATTGCCCAATCTAAACGATTGGTTTCATAGTACATGGTGTAACGATCCTTGATTAATTTTGAAATTTTATTGATGAATTTTTTATCTTCAGGCAACGATGTTAATGAAGGTGCAATATCATCTAATAATTCACGGGATACTTTAGTATCGTAAGTTTGCAACATACGCTCAGCATTTGCAATGTGATAACCTTCCCATTCTTTTTGCATAAAAGGAATTACGGTCGCTTTTTCAGTTGCTTTTGCGGCTGTTAAATTATCCTCTAAAACTGCTTTGTATTTATCTTCTAAAGCACCTACGTATGCATCATCAATTACTTTGTTTTCAAGCAGGCGTGCATTGTAAATGTTGCGTGCGTTTTGATGTTTTGAAATTAGTTTGTATAAAATAGGTTGAGTAAAACGTGGTTCGTCACCTTCGTTATGCCCGTATTTACGGTATCCAACTAAATTAACAAATACGTCTTCTTTAAATTCCATTCTGTAAGCCAAAGCGAATAACATAGCTTTTACAGCAGCTTCGGTATCATCGGCATTTACATGAATCACAGGTGCAGCAACCACTTTAGCAACATCGGTACAGTAAACACCCGAACGGGCATCTCTATAACTTGTTGTAAAACCAACTTGATTGTTTAATACCAAATGAACGGTTCCTGCTGTTTGGTAAGCACGTAATTTGCTCATCTGAACAATTTCGTACACAATACCCTGACCGGCAACCGCAGCATCACCGTGTAATGCAACAGGTAATACTTTTGAAAAATCGGTTGGGTATAATTTATCTTGTTTTGAACGCACCACACCTTCGATTACTGCACCAACGGTTTCTAAATGTGATGGATTCGGAGCTAAATTTAAATTGATTTTTTTGCCTGAAGCGGTTGTTTTTTCAGAAGTGTATCCCAAGTGATATTTCACATCTCCGTCAAACGTATCAGCTACATCGGCATAATCTTTTCCATCAAATTCTGTAAAGATATTCTGTGCAGGTTTCTGCATGATGTTCGCAAGGATATTTAAACGTCCACGGTGTGCCATTCCAATAACCACATCTTCTACACCAGAAGTTGCCGCAGCATCAATCATGGCGTCTAATGCGGGTATTGTAGCTTCTAATCCTTCTAAAGAAAAACGTTTTTGCCCCACATATTTGGTATGGAAGAAATTTTCAAAAGCTGCTGCTTCTACTAATTTTTCCAGAATATGCTTTTGTTGATCCGTTGACAAATCATTTGATTTTGATTCAAAATATTTTGCAATCCACTGAACTTTGTCTTCGTTTGGAATGTACGTATATTCAATACCAATTGTTGTACAATAAGTATTTACTAAATGATCAATAATTTGCTGTAAAGTACTTTTAGGTAAGTTAATGCTTAAAGCAGCATCAAAAGTAACGTTTAAATCTGCTTGGGAAAGACCATATTTTTCAATAGACAGTTCGGAGTTTGTACCTGTTGTTTCTATTAAAGGGTTTGTTCTGGTTACTAAGTGCCCATGCGTTCTGTAAGCGTCGATCAGCCTTAAAACCGCAAATTCTTTTTTAACTGTTTCTGCTAACTTTGCTGTTTCAGCAGATCCTTCGTAAGCATTTGATAATTGTTCTACCGGACTGCCATTGTATTCATTTGCAAAATCGAACCCCTGAAAAAAACTTCTCCAACTTGGTTCAACACTATCAGGGCTGGTTAAATACTGATCGTATAAATCTGCAAAAAATGAGGTATGCGCAGCGTTTAAAAAGGAAAACCTATCCATAATATTTGTCTGATGACTCTTTTTTTTCGTTAAAAAATTTTCACAAAAATACAACAGTTTCAATTAATAATATAATATTTTATACAGTTTTATAGTTTTAATTTTTGTTTAAGACAGATTTTTATATCACTTTGATTTTAATTTAAATACTTTTTTTAACAATATTATTTTTAAACAGCTTTTTTTTATCACTTTTATTATTTAATTGAGATTTTACCGATTATTTTTTTGTTATTGACAATTGTCTGTTTTTACAGAGAAAAATACATTTTTTGTTTGTTAAGAAACATTTAACTGATTAATTAATATATTAGCAAAAATTAGATTTTTAACATGAAAAGAATTATTTGTGCGATGACTGTTTGCCTGGTAGCTACTTTGAGTGTATCGGCGCAGCAAAACGATGATTTTTACCAGCCAAGAACAACTACTTTTTGGAGCGATGTACAGTTTGGCGGTGCGTTGGGTTTGGGTTTTGGTAGCGGTTATACAAACATTGCTGTTGCACCAAGTGCTATTAAACCTATAACCGAGCAATTTTCTGCAGGTGTGGGATTGCAATTTAATTATCTAAAATCGAAAGGGTTTTATGAAAGTGCATCGTACGGGGCAAGTGCCATTGCGCTATACAACCCGATAGATTTTTTTCAATTATCGGCAGAGTTAGAACAACTGCGGGTAAATAATACGGTTGAAGGATATTATTTAAATCAATATTATTATCCGGAAAGTAAAGAAAACTTCTGGAACACGGCGTTGTTTTTAGGTGCAGGATACACATCGGGGAATGCTACCATTGGGATACGTTATAATGTGCTGTACCAAAAAGATAATTTTGTGTACTCACAAGCATGGATGCCTTTTATACGGGTTTATTTTTAAACAAAAAACGAGCAATTGCTCGTTTTTTTATACCGTTCTACTCATTAATGATACAGCGAATTCTTTCAGCTCTTCTTTAAAATGATAAGCAATTTCTAAGGTTTCTAATTGCTGTAAAGCTTTTTGTGTATATTCTTCAATTAAAAGCTGCATATCGCCTGTGGCATTGGTTTTTATGAATAACTGTTTTACCGAATCGATCTTTTCCTGGGAGTTTTCCTTTGTAGCGTACCATTTAACAAGCTCTTTTTTGTCCTCTTCAGAAGCGTTTTCCAAAGTTTTTAAATACAGATACGTTTTTTTGTTCTCTAAAATATCTCCGCCAATTTGCTTACCAAAAGTAGCTGTTTCGCCAAAAGCATCTAAATAATCGTCTTGTAATTGAAAGGCAATTCCCAAATGACGTCCAAAATTATAAATAGCTTCTTTATTTGATGACGTTGTTTTGGCAACAATGGCGCCCATTTCTAAAGCAGCACCCACCAAAACAGCCGTTTTATAATCAATCATTTTGATGTATTCCGGAATGCTGACATTGTTGCGGGTTTCAAAATTGATATCTAATTGTTGTCCTTCACAAACTTCTAAAGCTGTTTTACTGAAAAGCTTTGCCAGATCTTTAAAAATGGCAGGCTCATAATTTTCAAAATATTGATAGGCAAGAATCAGCATGGCATCGCCGGATAAAATACCCGTATTCAGATTCCATTTTTCATGAACGGTTTTTTCACCTCTTCGCAAAGGAGCATCATCCATAATATCATCGTGAATCAATGAAAAATTATGAAACAATTCAATAGCAACCGCTGCGTGAATAGCTTCATTTGGTGCAGCGCCAAAAACTTCCGCAGCAAAAAGCGTAAGTAACGGGCGTAAACGTTTACCACCTAAATTAGCAATATATCCTATAGGTTCGTACAGTTCCTTTGGATTTTTGTTGAAATTAATCTGATTTATATAATCGGCAACAGCGTTTTTGTAATCAATGAAATTATTCATATAAGGGTATAAACTTCTTTAATGTGTACAAATGTAAGCTAATTAATTATTTAAATAAAATTTTAAAAAAAACTTTGGAAACTTTTTTGGTATTTAAAGTTTCCTGTTTACCTTTGCCCCAAAATTTATTCATTAGAATGAAAGAAACAATTTTAAATAAATCTTTAGGACTTTTTATAAAACATGGGTTTAAGTCGGTGACAATGGACGATATCGCTAATGAATTGGGTATTTCAAAAAAAACGATTTACCAGCATTTTTCTTCAAAAAGCGAATTGGTCAAAGCAACGGTTGATTATGTTTTTGAGTCGGCAACTGCCAAAATGAAAAGTATTGCGGGCAACTGCGAAACGCCTATTCACGAACATTTTGAAATGAAAAATTGCTTAGGCGATCTATTTGGTCAAAATATACAGGCAAGTACCATTTACCAGTTTAACAAGTATTATCCAAGGCTGTCAGAGCGTATTCAACAAAAAAAGCATGAAAATTACGATTTTACAATTCTTCGAAATCTACGCGATGGTGTTGAGCAAGGTTACTACCGCAAAGAAATTGATATTGATTTTGTAGGAAAAATATTTTTTGCAAGTACCACGGCTTTTTTTAATGATGAAATGTTTATTAATCTGCAAAGTACACAATCTATAGACGAACTGAATTATAAATTATTAGAATACCATTTAAGGGGAATTGTTACTCCGAAAGGATTACAAATTTTAGAACAATTATTACAAAAAAATAAATAGCAATGAAATATAGAATTTCAATTTTATTAGCGTTTTTAGGATTCTTTGCCCAGGCACAAGAGCAATTAACGCTTAAAGATGCGGTTAATTACGCTTTGCAAAATAAAGCCGAAGCCGTAAAAGCCCGCTTAGAGGTAGAAAACAGCGAATACCAAATCGATGAAGTTCGTGCCAATGCATTACCACAAATTAGTGCAAATGGCGGTTTAACGTATAATGCTATTATCCCACAAATGGCTTTGGTAATGGGCGATCAGGTACAGGTAATTCAAATGGGGACACCTTGGCAGTCAAACGCTACACTATCGTTAAACCAACAATTATTTAACCAAGCCGTTTTCACAGGGTTAAAAGCAGCAAAGACCACAAGAGAATTTTATAAGATAAACGCACAGTTAACAGAAGAGCAGGTTATTGAAAAAGTTGCAAACAGCTATTATGAAGTATATAAAACCGAATCTCAATTAAAAACCATTGACAAAACCATTGATAACACCACACGCGTTCGCGATGTTATTCAAAGTTTATTTGACAACGGTTTGGCTAAAAAAATAGATTTAGACAGAACCAACGTTACTTTAAACAACCTGAAAAGCAATCGTCAGCAATTGGTAAATGCCTTACAATTACAAGAAAATGCTTTAAAGTATTTAATTGGCATGGATATGAATCAAGATATCAAAATGCCGGAAAATACGTTTGAAGTTACTAAACATGCTTTAGTTGATGAATCTACAAACATTGAAAACAGAACTGAAATTAAGGTGTTGGACAAACAAAGTGAGCTATTAGCCTTAAACAAAAAAGCAACGATAGCTCAAGGTTATCCAAACTTAAGCATGAACGCAAATTTTGGCTATAATGGTTTTGGTGATACATTTCCCTGGTTTGCCAAACCTGCCGATGGTGTATATTGGTCAGGAACCTCAGCTATAGGTTTAAATTTATCCATTCCTATTTTTAATGGTGGATCAATTCGTGCAAAAGTAAGACAAGCACAGGTTGATATTGAAAAATTAGAAGTTGATAAACGCGATACTCGTTTAGCGTTAGATATGGCATTAAAAAATGCGATAACGCAGTTAAACAATTCTTTAATCACTTTAAACACACAAAATGAAAATGTGAATTTGGCTAAAGAAGTATTGGCAAACATAGAAAACAACTACAAATTTGGCTTGGCAACATTGACCGATTTATTAGACGCAGAAACATCTTATGCCGATGCACAAAACAATCACACCAATGCTTTATTAGATTACAAAGTAGCCGAAATACAATTAATTAAAGCTAAAGGAGAATTAAGATCATTAACACAAGAATAAACTAATTGCATAAAAAAATGAAAAAAGTCATCATAACAGGAATAGTTATTATTGCAGCATTAGCCGGGATAATGTATGTACTAAATAAAAATAAAGCAACCAATGAAGCACAAACCGCTGTTGTTGCCGAAAAAAATAGTGCGGTTACCGTACGTGTTGAAACAGCCGATTTTAAAGAAGTAAACGGCGAATACATTGCTAACGGAACTTTTATGCCTAAACAAGAAGTAAAAATTTCAGCAGAAGCAGCCGGATTGGTCTCTCGTGTTTTAGTTTCAGAAGGATCACGTGTAAGTGCAGGGCAAACGTTAGCGGTTATTAAGGCCGACAAGCAAAATGTAAATGTAAGCAATGCACAAGCAGTTTACAACAACGCAAAAGCCGAAGTGTCTCGCTTTGAAAGTGCTTATGCTACAGGTGGTGTAACAAAACAACAGTTAGACCAAATGAAGTTACAATTAGAAAACGCCAAAAACAGCCTGCAAAGTGCACAACTTACTGCGGGCGATGTTAACATTAAAGCATCGTTTTCAGGAATTATAAATAAAAAGAATATTGAACCGGGATCTTACGTAAATCCGGGAATGGAATTGTTTGAAGTGGTTAACGTTTCTACTTTAAAATTAAAAGTAAATGTTGACGAGAAAAACGTGGGAAGCTTAAAGTTAGGTCAATCTATTAAAGTGGAATCTCCGGTAATTGGTGAAAAAGAATTTACAGGTAAAATATCGTTTATTGCTCCAAAAGCAGACGCCAGCTTAAATTTTCCGGTAGAAATGGAAATTCAAAACAATTCGGCAAACGATTTAAAAGCCGGAATGTACGGTAATGCCTATTTTGGAAACAGCCAAACAGCCAACGTATTAATTATACCGCGTACAGCATTTGTGGGAAGCGTAAGCTCTAATCAAGTGTTTGTTTATAAAGACGGAAAAGCCGTGTTGACGAAAGTGGTTTCAGGAAGAACATTCGGAGAATCAATCGAAGTAGTTTCCGGAATTGAAAAAGGTACGCAGGTAATCATATCAGGACAAATCAATTTAACCGACGGAACGGCTGTTCAAATTATTAAATAAAAGCAATAAGTAATCCTTATGCTGTAAGCATTGAACATAAAATAAAAATAAACATTTAGGTTATAAGCATAAAACCTATCGCCTAAAGCACAAATATAAATCAATGAAAATATCTGAAATATCAATAAAAAGACCCAGTGTTATTATCGTACTCTTTTCGATATTAATATTAGGAGGTATCGCATCGTATTTTAGTATGGGATATGAGTTAATCCCTAAATTCGATGTGAACGTAATTACAGTGCAAACGGTTTATCCGGGAGCTGCCCCGTCAGAGGTGGAAACTTCGGTAACCAAAGTAATTGAAGATGCCGTTTCATCGTTAGAAAACGTTAAAAAGATCGAATCAAAATCCATGGAAAGCGTTTCTGTGGTAATGATTACATTGAATACCGGTGCCGATGTGAACTTTTTGCTCACCGATGCCCAACGGAAAATCAACGCGGTAATCAACGATTTGCCTGATGATGCCGAAACTCCTTCGTTAAGTAAATTCTCGTTAGACGATGTGGCGATCATGAACCTTTCGGTTACCTCATCTTTAACAGAAAAAGAGCTGTATGATTTGTTAGATCAAAAAATTCAGCCGGTTTTTGCACGTATCAATGGTGTGGCTAAAGTAGATTTAGTTGGTGGCGAAGAACGTGAAATTCAAGTTAGTGTTAATCCGGAAAGACTTGCCGGTTATGGCTTAACCATCAGTCAGGTTCAACAGATTTTAGCTGCTTCAAATATGGATTTCCCAACCGGGAATATCAAAACAAGAGATAGTCAGACAACCATTCGTTTATCGGGTAAATTTACTTCGTTAGAACAAATGCGTAATTTGCCAATTACCACTCCGTCCGGAACAATGATTCGTTTAAGCGATATTGCCGATGTACAAGATGGTATTAAAGATATTGAAAAAATTGCCCGTATCGATCAAACAAACACGATCTTAATGCAGGTGTACAAACAATCTGATGCCAATGCGGTAGAAGTGTCAAACCTGGTTAAAGAAACCATCGAAGTAGTTCAAAAAGATTATCAAGAACAAAAAGTAGAAGTTTCTGTTGCATCCGATTCTACTGATTATACCATTAGTGCAGCAGATCACGTGATGCTTGATTTAGCCATTGCAGTTGCCCTGGTAGCTTTCATTATGTTATTTTTCTTACACAGTTTACGCGATGCGGCTATTGCAACCATTGCCATTCCGTTATCGTTAGTAGCCACGTTTATTGGGTTAAAACTTTTTGGTTACACCTTAAACTTAATGTCGTTACTGGGATTATCGTTAGTAGTAGGTATTTTGGTGGATGATGCCATTGTGGTAATCGAAAACATTCACCGCCATATGGAAATGGGAAAAAACAAAGTACGTGCTGCGTTTGATGGTGCCAAAGAAATTGGATTTACCGTAACGGCAATTACGTTAGTTATCGTAGTGGTGTTCTTGCCTATTGCAATGTCAACGGGTTTGGTGTCTGATATTTTACGCCAGTTCTGTGTAACGGTAGTGGTTGCTACCATGTTATCGTTATTGGTTTCGTTTACCGTGGTACCTTGGCTGTATTCACGTTTTGGGAAATTATCACATATAAGTAAATATTCCTTCTTCGGAAAAATATTATTTGGTTTTGAAGCAGGATTATCTAAACTAACCAATGGAATTTCGGGTATTTTAGAATGGTCGTTAAAAAAACGTAAAAACAAGATTATTACCTTATTGCTTACATTAGTATTGTTTTTTGCTTCAATAGGGTTAGTTGGTGGCGGATATATTGGTGGTGGATTCTTCCCGGATAGTGATAAAGAAGAATTCTTGATTCAGTTTGAATTAAACAAAGATGCTTCTATTGAACAAACCAACCTGCTAACACAGAAAGCCGAGGCTTATCTTGCTAAAAAACGTGAAATCGAAAAAATGATTACCACAGTGGGGCAAGCTTCTGACGGTATGATGACAACTTCGGGTACAAAATACAAATCTGAAATTCAGATTTATTTAAAAGACGGTCACAAAAACACAGAACCTACCAAAGTATATGCGGCAAAATTAAAACGCGAAATGGAAAGTTACTTGATAGGTGCAAAAGTAAAAACCGTTCAAATGGGTATTATGGGTGCTGAACAAGCCCCTATAAACTTAACCGTGATCGCGTCATCTCAAGAAGATGCTTTGGAATACGCACGCAAAGCGGCAGATTTATTAGAAAAAATACCGGGAGCAAGTGAAGTAAAGTTAACTTCTGAAGACGGAAATCCTGAAGTAGTAGTAAAATTAGACCGCGACAAAATGACCGCTTTAGGTTTAAATGTTGCCACCGTGGGTCTTACCATGCAAACTGCTTTCTCTGGTAATACAGATACAAAATACCGTGCAGGTGATACAGAATACGACATCAATATTCGTTACGATGAAATTGGGCGTGGAACGATTGATGATGTGAAAACATTGAAATTCATCAATTCAGAAGGACAATCAATCATGTTAGAACAATTTGCCGATATTACTTACGGTTCAGGACCAACATTATTAGAACGTAGAGATAAATCACCATCAGTTTCTGTTCAGGCACAGGTTGTAGGTAAATCAGAAGGGGATCTTGCAACAGAATGGGAAGCAGAATTTTCTAAATTAGAATTAAAACCGGGCGTTGCCTTTAAATGGGGTGGAAACAAAGAAAATCAAGACGAAGGTTTTGGTACGTTAGGTATTGCCTTATTAGCATCTATCTTATTGGTTTACGCGGTAATGGTCATCTTATACGACAGTTTTTCTAAGCCGTTCATCATCTTGTTCTCAATTCCGTTATCGTTCATTGGTGCGTTATTGTTCCTTGCACTTACAAACGAAACATTAAACATCTTTACCATTTTAGGTATCATTATGTTAATTGGTCTGGTAGCTAAGAATGCCATCATGTTGGTAGATTTTGCCAACCATAAAAAAGAATTGGGCTTTAGCACGTATGATGCGTTGGTTGCGGCGAACCATGCACGTTTCAGACCCATCTTAATGACTACCATTGCCATGGTAATAGGTATGTTGCCTATTGCTTTAGCTCAAGGTGACGGAGCTGACATAAACCGTGGTTTGGCAATTGTAATTATTGGTGGTTTGATGTCATCGTTATTTTTAACATTAATTATTGTACCTGTTGTTTATTCTATTTTTGATGGAATTGGACGCCGATTCAGAAAAGGCGAAAAAACAAACTACATAGAGTTAATGACTGCCGATTATGAAGAAAATGAAAATTTTGTTGATGAATTCAGCGATAAAAAATAAACTAATTTTCTCTATTTTTAAGAACGACCTTCGGGTCGTTTTTTTTTATTTTATAAGTTAATTAACAGGGTTTTAAATAAAAATAGGTTACATTTATAATCTTAATTTTTAAACTTTATTGCTATGGACAGATTAGAATTAGAAGGAAAATGGAACAGAATCAAAGGAGCCGTTAAACAAAAATATGGCGAATGGTTCGATGATGATAAAGCTTTTGCTGAAGGAAAACTGGATGAATATATTGGGAAAATTCAGGAAAAAACAGGAAGAACAAAAGAAGATATCGAACAAGAATTAAAAGACTGGAAAGATGATGAGAATCACCTTTAGAAAACAGTAAATAGAATAAGAATATTAAAAGCCGGCAATATGTTGCCGGCTTTTTTAAATCAATTTCAGTTGATAATTAAAACAAAAAAGGGAAGTAAAAACCTCCCTTTTTCATTCATGAAATTTGTCTTCACAAAAATCATACACTTAACTAAAAACATTCAAAAACTACTATCTTAATTCAAATTAATGTTGTTTTTAAATTTGTTAGCAGGAGTGTGCTAAAAAGCACCTTCTCACCACTAACAATTTCTTTTTCATAATTATTCGATAATAATAAAGCAAATGGCATACCACACCGGTAATATACCTAAAAATTGGCTTTTCTGCTCATTTGTGTGGAAAAAAATGTAGATATTTTTCACAGAATTCCTAATTTAAGTAATTTTATGACAATCTAAAGTATTTACAATAATTAAGTACATTTGTAAAAACATTTAAAAATGCTTATAATTGGTATAGCAGGCGGAACAGGAAGTGGTAAAACAACTGTGGTTCACCAGATTATGAACGAATTGCCAGAAACAGAAGTAGGTATAATTTCACAAGATTCGTATTACAAAGCAAACGATCATCTGTCGATGGACGAACGGGCATTGATAAATTTTGATCATCCAAGAGCCATTGATTTCGATTTACTTTGTAACCATTTAAAAGAATTAAAGCAAGGAAAAAGCATCAATCAGCCGGTTTATTCGTTTGTACATCACAACAGGACAGATGATTACATAATCACGCATCCACGAAAAGTAATGATTGTAGAAGGAATTTTAATTTTAACCAATCCTGAATTAAGAGAATTGTTTGATATTAAAATTTTTGTCCATGCCGATTCCGACGAACGCTTAATTCGCAGGTTAAAACGCGATATGGCAGACAGAGGTCGTGATATGAACGAAGTATTGAACAGATATCAAACCACACTGAAACCTATGCATGAACAGTTTATCGAACCATCAAAAGCATACGCAGACATCATCATTCCAAACGATAAATACAATACGGTAGCAATCGACATCGTACGAACGGTTATCAATAAAAAAATAAACGACTAAAATGAAACACAAAATCGCGGATTTATTAATGAAATATCCTTTTTTAAAATGGATCACTAACCGATTCATTTTAGCAACCTTATTTTTTATTCTTTGGTTGTTGTTTTTTGATACCTATGCCTATTTTGATCACAGAACCATTGATAAAGAAATAAAGAAATTAGAAGATAACCGCGATTATTATCAGGGCGAAATCAACAGCGACGATAAAAACATTCAAAAATTATATCGTAAAGAAGAAGTTGAAAAATACGCCCGCGAAAAATATTATATGAAACGTGAAAACGAAGACATATATATTATTGACAGCGACAAAGAATATCAAACAGACAAAACTAACTAACAATATATACGTATGTTATTTAAAGATTTTGAAAAAGTAACATCCAAACAATGGAAAAATTTGATTCAGTACGAATTAAAAGGTGCCGATTATAACGATACCTTGGTTTGGGAAAGTTTAGAAGGAATAAAAGTTAAGCCTTTTTATCATAACGATGAGGATACTGTTCGCACAGCCGTATCTACAAATAATACGAATTTTTCGGTTGTTCAGGATATTTATGTAAACAATGCCGAAAAATCTGCAACTAAAGCCAATGAAGTGCTGAATCGCGGTGCAGAAAGCATTCGTTTTATTGTTCCAAACGCAGAAATTGATGTGCTGTCCTTATTGAACAATCTTAAAAATCCTAAAGCAGTTTATTTGCAATTATTGTTTTTAGATGCCAATGCGGTAACGAAAATCAATGCAGAAGCAGCCAGACTTTCTTTTGAAGTTTTTGTGTTAATTGATCCCATTCATCAATTAGGTTTCGATGGAAATTTCTTTAAAGATGGAAATTCTGATTTTGAAATTTTGAATCAAATCAACAAAAATTCTGATTATATCAATTGGTTAACAGTTAATGCAACAACTTACCAAAATGCCGGTGCCAATATGGTACAGCAAATTGCTTATACATTGGCACATACCAACGAGTATTTGAACCGCGTTGAAAATTTTGGTAAAAACATCACGATCGAAGTCGCTGTGGGCGGTAATTATTTCTTTGAAATAGCCAAGCTTCGTGCGTTGCGTATGTCGTTAAATGCTTTGGCAACAGCTTATTCTTCAACTATTACGTTTCACATTCTGGCAAAACCCACCCGCAGAAATAAAACCATTTACGATTACAATGTGAATATGTTGCGAACCACGACCGAATGTATGAGTGCGATCTTAGGCGGAGCCGATGCAGTTGAAAACCTGGCTTATGATGCTGTCTTTCACAAAACCAACGAATTTGGCGAGCGTATTTCACGCAATCAGTTATTAATGTTAAAAGAAGAAAGTTATTTCGACAAAGTAAACAATCCGGCGGACGGTGCGTATTATATTGAAAATTTAACCCAGCAATTGGCTGAAAAAGGTTTGGAATTGTTTAAGGATATTGAAAAAAACGGCGGATTAATTTCTCAGTTAATTGATGGAACTATTCAGCGAAAAATTTCAGAAAGTGCCGAAAAAGAACAAAAACTTTTTGATGAAGAAAAAGAAATTCTGTTAGGTACAAACAAATACCCAAACAAGGAAGACCAAATGAAGCACAATTTGGAACTCTATCCGTTTGTAAAAACGAATCCGAGAAAAACATTAATTACTCCGATTATCGAAAAGCGATTGGCTGAAAAATTGGAGCAGGAAAGGTTGAACAAAGAAAAATAAAGTTATGGACAAGGAAAAAAATCAGAAAAAACAGCAGCGAATACTTGATTTGACAGGTAGTTTTTGTTCGCAGAAATTAGATGATGATTATTTTCAGTTAGCAGAAAAGGCAATCAAAAAAATGGGTAGAAAAAGAAATGTTCCTTTTGCAACAGGAAAAGAGGAAATTTGGGCAGCCGCCGTAATTCACGCTTTGGGTACAGCTAATTTTTTATTTGACAAATCATTTGAGCCTTATGCTTCGGTTGATGATATAAACAATTTTTTCGGGACAAATAAATCAACAGTAACGAGTAAATCAAAACAAATACGGGAAATGTTGAAAATAGACCGTTTTGGAGGAGAGTTTGCCACACAACGCATAGAGGAGGAAAACCCTTTCAATAATATGGTAATTGTGGATGATATGATATATCCTTTAAGTGCTTTGCCACAGGAATATCAGGAAATGGTAAAACAAGCCCGAAAAGAAGGAAGGGATATTTCGTTTAATACCAAATAACTCCATAGTTTTAACGAATAGAATGGAAAAAAGAACGAAATAAAATTATTTGAGGAAAAGAAAGTACGTACTCTTTGGGACGAGGAGCAGGAAAATGGACATTTCAATTGTTGATGTAATTGATAGTACTGACCGAAACAGACCGACCAAGAAAATATTGGAACGACCTGAAAACTAAGCTGAATAAAGAAGCAAGTCAGTTGTCCGATTTTTTCGGACAACTGAAAATGCAATCTTCTGATGGAAAATTTTACAAAACTGATGGGCCGACACAGAGCAGATTTTTCGTTTGATACAATAAAAGCAACACGATTGGAATTAGAACAAAAAACAGGTAAAAAAGTAGTTACCTCCCTGAATGCAAAAACATCTTTAAAAGGAAAAGATACTAAGAATAATTAAGAAGCTTGTTTGATGTACTTAATAGATAGACATAGTAATAAAATCAATAAATTAGAAAAAAAGACTTTTTCTGAATTAGAGTTTGGTGAACGTAAACATTTACAAGAATGGATAGCAAAAGATCCTACTTGTTTAGGCGAAGAGTTACTTATTATCCAAAAAGAATTTAACGGTTTTAATGATACAAACGAAAGATTAGATTTATTAGCTTTAGATAAAGCTGGTAATATTGTTGTTATCGAAAACAAATTAGATGACAGCGGAAAAGATGTTACTTGGCAGATTATTAAATATGCATCTTATTGTTCAAGTCTTTCAAAACAAGACATTATAAAGATCTATCAATCTTTTTTAGGGAACTCTGGAACAGCAGAAGAAAAACTATCCGAATTTTTCGATAATAAAGATATTGAAGAAATCAGTCTTAATCATGGACTAACATCTCAAAGGTTAATTTTAGTAGCTGCCAATTTTAGAAAAGAAATTACCTCTTCTATTATCTGGTTAATGAATTATAAAATTCGAATTCAATGTTTTAAAGTTACTCCGTTTTCTCTAAACGAACAGTTATTCTTAACTTTTGAACAGATACTTCCAACTAAAGATGCTGAAGAATTTACAATTAGCATGGCTTCCAAATCACAAGAAGAAGTGGATGTTCAAGAGATTACAAAAAACAGACATACTATCAGAATTCAATTTTGGGAACAATTTATTGAGAAGAATAAAAAAGTTAATGGACTTTACTTGAATAATTCCCCTGTTGAAAAACCATACATGGGCAAAGGAATAGGTATAACAGGTTTGGGTTTAAATTTAGTAATTAATAGAGATTATTGCAGAACAGAAATATACATTAGCACAGGAGTTAAAGAAAAAAATAAAGAATACTTTGATGAACTTTATCAATACAGAAATGAAATTGAGGAAAAATTCGGAGGAACTTTAATTTGGGAAAGGCTGGATGATTTAATTACGTGCAGAGTTAAGGATCAATTAGAGGGCGTAAATTACTTTGAAAAAGACGATTGGCAAAAAATAAATAATTTTTTAATAAACAGCTCCAAGAGAATGGAAAATGCTTTTTCAGAATACATTAAAAAACTAAATAAATATTCAAGAGTAAAATAATGAATAGAAAAAACATACAACATATAACAATAAGTCAAAAGTCGGAAATCGAAAGTCAAGAGTTAAAAAAAACACCTGACACCCAACAGCCAACAGCCAACTTTTTAACCGCCGAAGGCATTGAACTAAAACCAACTTATTCCGAAGAGGATTTAGAAGGTTTAGAACACATTGGTTTTGCAGCAGGATTTGCACCGAATTTAAGAGGTCCTTATGCAACAATGTACGTTCGCCGCCCGTGGACCATTCGTCAGTATGCAGGATTTTCGACAGCAGAGGAAAGTAATGCTTTTTACAGGAGAAATTTAGCTGCCGGACAAAAAGGACTTTCCGTAGCATTTGATTTGGCAACACACCGCGGTTACGATTCGGATCATGATCGAGTGGTGGGAGATGTTGGAAAAGCCGGTGTAGCCATTGATTCGGTTGAGGATATGAAAATCCTTTTTGACCAAATTCCGCTGGATCAAATGTCGGTTTCCATGACCATGAACGGAGCCGTGCTGCCCATTATGGCATTTTATATTGTGGCAGCCAAAGAACAGGGAGTCGATGAGAAATTACTTTCAGGAACCATTCAAAATGATATTTTAAAGGAATTTATGGTGCGTAATACCTATATTTATCCACCAACTCCTTCAATGAAAATCATTGCCGATATTTTTGAATATACGAGTAAAAGAATGCCGAAATTCAATTCGATTTCTATTTCAGGTTACCACATGCAAGAAGCGGGTGCAACTGCGGACATTGAATTGGCTTATACCATTGCTGATGGACTGGAATATGTTCGCACAGGGTTAGCAGCCGGAATGAAAATCGATGAATTTGCACCGCGTTTGTCCTTTTTCTGGGCAATTGGTATGAATCACTTTATGGAAATTGCCAAAATGCGTGCCGGTAGAATGATTTGGGCAAAGTTGTTAAAGCAATTCAATCCACAATCAGAAAAATCATTGGCATTACGTACCCACTGTCAAACTTCGGGGTGGAGTTTAACTGAGCAAGATCCGTTTAATAACGTAGCCCGAACGGCTATTGAAGCGGCCGCCGCCGCTTTTGGTGGCACCCAATCATTGCACACCAATGCTTTAGATGAAGCTATTGCGTTACCTACAGATTTCTCAGCTCGTATTGCCCGAAACACACAAATTTTCCTTCAAGAAGAAACAAAGATCTGTAAAACAGTCGATCCGTGGGCAGGAAGTTATTATGTTGAAAGTTTAACGGCAGAAATTGCAGAAAAAGCGTGGAAACTTATTGAAGAAGTAGAATCTTATGGCGGAATGACCAAAGCTATTGAAGCCGGAATCCCGAAAATGCGTATCGAAGAAGCGGCAGCCCGGAAGCAAGCCCGTATTGATTCGGAACAAGATACGATTGTAGGCGTAAACAAATACCGTTTAGAGAAAGAAGATCCTTTACAAATTCTTGAAGTAGATAACCAGGTGGTTCGCCAACAACAAATTGAACGATTAAATTCGATTAAAGCCACAAGAAACAATGATAAAGTAAAAGAGTGCTTAGCAAAATTGACCGAATCTGCAAAAATCGGCAATGGAAATTTATTGGAATTGGCTGTTGAAGCAGCAGAAAATCGGGCGACGTTAGGAGAAATTTCTGATGCGTTAGAAGAAGTTTTTGGTAGATATAAAGCACAAATTAAAACCATTAGCGGTGTGTACAATAAAGAAATAAAATCAGATGATAACTTTGCAAAAGCGAAGCAATTAGCAGATGAATTTGCTAAATTAGAAGGTCGCCGACCTCGTATTATGATCGCAAAAATGGGTCAGGACGGGCACGACCGCGGAGCAAAAGTAGTTGCTACCGGTTATGCAGATGTAGGTTTTGATGTAGATATGGGGCCGTTGTTCCAAACGCCTGCCGAAGCTGCCAAGCAAGCTGTTGAAAATGATGTTCACATATTAGGTGTTTCTTCTTTAGCTGCCGGACACAAAACACTGGTTCCGCAAGTGATTGAAGAATTAAAAAAATACGGTCGTGAAGATATCATGGTGATTGTGGGCGGGGTAATTCCCACCCAAGATTACCAATATTTATTTGATGCCGGAGCTGTGGCGGTTTTTGGTCCTGGAACTAGAATTGCCGATGCCGCTATCGCGATTTTAAATGTGTTATTGGATACGGAATAAAGACAAAAACTCCAACCTTTTGGTTGGAGTTTTTTATAATATACTTCCTAAAAAATTATCGTTTTCCATAGTTCGCCAAACTTCAATGTTGCTGATATATTTATCTTTATAGGGGAGACTTCGACAGTTCAACTGAATTTTAGAAACTTTATTAATATCTATCAAAAAATGATTGTCTTCCCAAAAGTAACAGTACAAATCGTTTTCTCTTTTGTTTATCGGTGTAAATCTGGCAAAAACCTTTGTTCTACCTTTTACAATTTGCTTTTGTAAAACTTCAAACTTATCCTTCTCAAAATAAGTACGGACGACAATTAAGGGATTGTCTTCACTTTTAGGGAGTTTTTTGTAAGAGTGCAGATAGAAATCGGTGGTTAATTTATTATTTATAAATTTTGTAGCCGCATCAAAATCAAAGACAAATAATTGTTCTTTATTGTTTAAATCTCGCTTGTCAAAATCTTTTGCCAAAAGCAGAATTTGGTTTATGCCTTTGTAAAAATTATATGAAACCAGTAGCTCAAAATAATTAATTTTTTTGCCTTCTTTGTAATAAAATCGCGGAGATACTTGGTCTATTGTTCCTGTTATGATCATTAAATTTATTTGTCTTTAATTACAGATTTGTTTTTGTTATTTTTAACTACAAAACCAAATGGCAAATATAGTGATTTTGAATGATTGTAAAACGAATTTATTTTAAGAGGGATTACACAAAAAATATTTCAAAATATAAATAAAATAAAAAAAGGAAAGTTCCATAGAACTTTCCTTTTTTTATTTTAAGTTGCAGGAACATCTCTAAAGTACATTTCTGCAAACGACATGTTTTTGCCGTGTTCTATTCGTTTGTGGAAAACTTCCGGACTTACTTCGTTTGGTTTAGAGAAACCGCAGGCTCCGATAAATTCACCAAAAGCTTTCATGGTATTTTTATGGAACGTTGCCACACGAACCGATTTATCGGTAATATCCATACCTTCATATAACAAAGGATCTTGTGTTGCAATACCCACCGGACAGTGTCCGCTGTCGCATTGTAACGCCTGGATGCAACCCAATGCAAACATCATTCCGCGTGCACTATAACAAGCATCGGCACCCAATGCCATATTTTTTGCCAAATCGAAAGCTGAAATTACTTTACCTGAGGCTAATATTTTGATATGTTGACGAACACCAAACTGTTTTAATGTTTTGTTGGCAAACACCAAAGCATCAGATAACGCCATACCCATATAATCGATGAATTCTAAAGGTGCAGCTCCTGTTCCTCCTTCAGCGCCGTCAATGGTGATGAAATCGGGATAAATTTTTGTTTCGCTGATGGCTTTTATAATGTCAATAAATTCATCTTTTCTACCAATACAGATTTTAAAACCAACGGGTTTTCCACCGCTTAATTTGCGCAATTTTCCAATAAAATGAGATAACTCAAGTGCATTGCTGAATGCTGAATGCGATGATGGTGAATGAACCGTGGTAAAAGGTTTTACGTTACGAATTTGCGAAACCTCTAACGTATTTTTCTCAGCAGGTAATAATCCTCCGTGTCCTGGTTTTGCTCCTTGCGATAATTTTAATTCGATCATCTTTACTTCCGGATATTGAGATCTTTCGGCAAATAAGGTATCGTTAAAAAAACCATGTTCATCCCGACAGCCAAAATACCCTGTACCAATCTGCCAAATTAAATCACCGCCCGATCTGTGATAAGGTGAAATACCACCTTCACCTGTATTATGGGCAAATCCGCCTAATTTAGCCCCTTTGTTTAAAGAAATAATCGCTTTTTTGCTCAACGCACCATAACTCATCGCACTAATATTGTAGATACTTGCACTGTATGGTTGCGAACATTGATCGTTACCTATTGAGGTACGGAAATTAAAGTCGGAAATGATCTTTGGATAAACAGAATGCGATGCCCATTCATAACCAATACGGTTAGGATCGTCTTGCATACCAAATGATACGGTTTGTTTTTCGTTTTTTGCACGTTGATAAACAATAGAGCGTTCGCGACGGTTAAACGGTTTTCCGTCTAATTCGCCTTCCCAGAAATACTGGCGTAATTCCGGACGGATTTCTTCCAACATATATCGTAAACGACCAATTATCGGATAGTTTTTACGAATGGTGTGTTTTGTTTGAAAAGCATCTTTAAATGCCAGATAAAATAAGATTACCGGAACAATGAGTGTTAAGAAACTCCAGCTTTTAAAGAAAACTAAATATAATGCTACAATTAAATAAGTAATTATAAATGCCCAAATAACTTGTCTAATTACAAAACGATTTAAAAATTTTTGGTGTAACATGATTTTTTAAATACAAAAATTGTTGTTGGTTAATGTTTTTATCAAACATCCATTTTTCTTTATGACTATTTGATTAATAAAGGGTTTTAATATTGTATAATTATGCTTTATTAAAAAAAACAGCTTTCTTTTTATCAGAAAAAGAAAAATAGTGTTCGCAAAGGTAATAAACATTTTAATTATTAAAGGCTATTTTTCCATTTAATATTACAACCTATGCTTGGTTTCTGTATTGGATTTATCGAACGTTTGTATAATAAAGAATCTATGGCATTTCTAAGGTCGCTTCCGCTGATGGATATTCCGTTTTGTGGACGCGAATCGTCTAATTGTCCGCGATAGACCAATTTGTTTTGTGCGTCAAAAAGATAAAAATCGGGCGTACAGGCTGCATTGTAATTTTTTGCCATTTCCTGGGTTTCATCGTACAGGTAAGGAAAACTGAATTTATTCTGGTAAGCAAATTCGGTCATTTTATCAGGGGCATCGTCAGGATAAGCCATCGCATCATTGCTTGATACGGCCACAAAGCCAATGCCTTGCACCCGATAATCATTAGCGATGCGAACGATCTCTTCAATAACGTGTAAAACAAACGGACAATGATTACAGATAAACAGAACTACTGTGCCGTGATTTCCTTTTACATCGTTAAGTGATTTCCATTCACTACTGTTGGTATCGGGTAAATGAAAATCTGGAGCTATTGTTCCTAATGCTAACATATTTGATGGTATACGAGCCATTTTTTTAGTTTTATGCTAAGATAAACTAAAAAAGCCAACTGTGAAAAGCTGGCTTTTAAATATTTAGGTTTGTCTATTAATAATAAACGTATCTGCGAACTTTGGCAATGTGTTTTGCCAGACGAATTACCTGGTGGCTGTAACCATATTCGTTATCGTACCAGATGTATAAAACAACATTTTTACCATCGGCAGAAACAATTGTAGCATTAGAATCGTAAATCGCAGGAGCAGATGTACCAACGATGTCCGAAGAAACCAATTCGTTGTTTAATGAGTATTTAATCTGTTCTACCAATTCGCCTTCTAAAGCGTATTTTTTCATGATTTTGTTTAAATCTTCTACCGAAGTTTGTTTGCCAACTTCTAAGTTTAACACTACTAATGAACCGTTTGGAACCGGTACACGAATGGCGTTTGAGGTTAACTTTCCTGCTAAACTTGGCAACGCTTTTGCAACTGCAGAACCAGCACCTGTTTCGGTAATTACCATATTTAATGCAGCTGCTCTACCACGACGGTATTTTTTGTGCATGTTATCAACCAAATTTTGGTCGTTTGTATAAGCGTGTATTGTTTCTAAATGTCCTTTTACAACACCTAAAGTTTCTTCTAAAGCAGCTAAAACCGGAGTAATTGCATTTGTTGTACAAGAAGCAGCAGACCAAATGGGTGTTTCGTCGATATTGTAATTTTCGTGATTTACACCGTAAACGATATTTGGAACACCTTTACCCGGAGCTGTTAACAATACTTTGCTTGCCCCTTTTGATTTTAAATGACGAGACAAAGCGGCTTCGTCTTTAAAAACACCGGTGTTGTCAATAATTAATGCATCATTGATTCCGTATTGTGTGTAATCGATATCTTCTGGTTGTGCAGCAGAAATCATACGAACAGGAGTTCCATTGATGATTAATGATTCATTTTCAACATCAACACCCACAGAACCTTCAAAATCTCCGTGAATAGAATCCAAACGCAATAATGAAGCACGTTTTTCTAATGATAATTCATCGTTCTTATCGCGGGTAACAATGGCTTTTAAACGCAATTGCTGACCTTTGCCAATTTTGGCCATTAATTCGCGTGCCAATAAACGACCAATACGTCCAAAACCGTATAAAACAACATCTTTTGGCTGAATTGCCTGATTGTCTTTAGCATTCTTTAATTTGTCAACAACAAATGATAACGAATCGTTGTATTTGTTGTCCTCCAAATGGAATTCATAAGTTAATTTACCAATATCAATACGTGCAGGTGGTAAATCTGCTGTTTGAATGGCACGTGCAATTTCTACAGTGTCGAAAACATTTATTGGTTTTTCAACAAACTTAACTGCGTATTCGTGCAAGTTGATAATATCGCTTACTGTACGATCAATTAACTGATTTCTAAAGAAAACCAATTCAATTGATTTGTCATACCATAAATCGTTAACGATTTTAATAAACTCTACGCAAGCTTTTCTTCTGTCTGCCTGGAAAGCCAATTCCTTTTCGTATAAATTATTTTCCATTTGTGGTGTAAATTGTGTTGTATTTAAAAAGTTGTACAAAAATATTAAATTTTATGATATAGAAGTACATATAATAAAAAAAGTAGATTTTCAATCAAAAATCTACTTTTTAAATAGTTTATAAAATTAGTCGTAACCGTTCGCCTCGCGGTGTGATTAAATCTATGCGAAGCTGTTGGTCGTTTAAGTGAGAAAGCACTTCATTTGCCATTTCTGTATTTTTTATTTTGTTGCCGTTAATTGCTAAAACAACAGCGTTTTTCAGTTCGTTTTCATAAGCTTTAAAGCGTTTATTGGATATGCTGTTTATTTTTACACCGTAATCAATTCCTAATGCTTTTTGTTCAGATGCAGAAAGATTTTCAATTTCAAATCCGTTAAACTGAACCTGTGCCAGTTCTTTTTTAGACAACGTAACCATTAGTTCTTTTTCTTGGTTGTTGCGTTTTAAAATTACTTTTACTTTATCATTGGGACGTTTAGTGGCAATAATGCTGTTTAAATCAAGGAACGAATTAATGGTTCGGTCATCTACCTTATATATAATGTCGCCTTTTTTAATACCGGCAATTTCTGCTCCCGAATTTTTGGTTACATTTTCTACATAAAAACCGTGTTTAAAATTCAGTTTGTTTTCTGCTGCCACCTGACTGTTGATTTCAAATCCCTGAACGCCTAAAATACCTTGCTGTACTTTGCCGTATTCCATTAAATCGTTCACAATTTTGCGAGTCATATTAGACGGAATGGCAAACGAATAACCCACATACGATCCCGTGGCAGACGAAATCATGGTATTGATGCCAATTAAATCACCATTGCTGTTAACCAAGGCACCGCCAGAGTTTCCCGGATTCACGGCAGCATCGGTTTGAATAAATGACTGAATGCCGTTTTCAGATAAATTTCTTGCTTTGGCTGATACAATGCCGGCAGTAACGGTAGATGTCAGGTTATACGGATTTCCTACAGCTAACACCCAATCGCCTACATTGATGGCATCAGAATCGGCAAAAGTAGCAAAAGGCAGTTTTTCGTTGGTATCAATTTTTAATAAAGCAATGTCCATTTTAGAATCGGTTCCAATCAGTTTTGCTTTAAAGGTACGGTTGTCGTTCAATGTAATTTCCAATTCACTGGCATTCTGAATCACGTGGTTATTGGTTACGATATATCCGTCTTCAGAAATAATTACTCCCGAACCGGTTCCCACTTGTGCATAAGTTTGTCCGCCTTGGTATCCGTAAAAATATTCCATAATAGGATTTCTGGGCGTATTGCGAAAGGATACATTTTTAACGTGAACCACCGTGTGAATTGATTTTTCGGCGGCTGTCTTAAAATCAGGAGCTTCAAAAGCGGTATTGCTTATATTTCTTAAAGGAGCACTTGTGGTAAGGTTCGTAGTGGTTTTTAAAAAAGCAGTATCTTCAAAAAATAACTTGTAAGATCCCAACGTTACAACACCACTTAACAACGATGTTGCCAAAATAGTTCCAATATTTTTCATAGTTTTATGTAATGTTTGTTTATTTAACAATAAAGTTATGATAAATGAAAATTGCTTAAAAGTGGTTTAACGCCTGTTAACACATATTAACGAAGCTTTAATAATTGTATCTTTGTATCATGGAAAAGTTAACTTTTTTTAAATATCAGGGAACCGGCAACGATTTTGTAATGATTGACAACAGAACCGGATTTTTTCCTAAAGAAAACGTGCAGTTAATCAATTTTTTGTGTGACCGCAGATTTGGTATTGGTGGCGACGGGTTGATTTTATTAGAAAATGATCCCTCTGCCGATTTTAAAATGGTGTATTACAATGCCGATGGCAACGAAAGTACCATGTGTGGCAATGGTGGCAGATGTATCGTTGCTTTTGCACACGATTTAGGCATCATAGATAAGCAAGCCACGTTTAATGCAATTGACGGGTTGCATAATGCCACAGTAAAAGAAAACGCCACCATTGCATTACAAATGATTGATGTGGATAAAAAATCAATTAAAATAAATGATGATTTTACGTTTTTGTTTACCGGGTCGCCTCACCATGTAGCAGTAGTAAATAACGTAGAAAATTTTGATGTTTTTACCCACGGAAAACAAATTCGTTACAGTGATTTATATGCTCCGGGCGGAACCAATGTCAATTTTGTGGAACAATTGAATAGCGACCGTTTTAAAATCCGCACGTATGAACGCGGCGTGGAAGATGAAACATTGTCTTGCGGAACCGGTGCTACGGCCGTTGCTATTGCAATGAATGTTTTAGGAAAAACCACTTCAAATAAAATCGCTATTCAGGTAGAAGGCGGTGATTTGCAAATTACCTTTGACCAGGATCAGGAAAAATATTTTAATGTGATGCTTAACGGACCGGCTAAACAGGTTTTTAAAGGAGAAATTTCTGTAAAAGAATGAATTTAAAAGGGAACCATATTTATCTGCGTGCATTAGAACCTGAAGATTTATCATTTTTATATGAAATTGAAAATGATGAAAGCTTGTGGGAAATCAGTCATACGCAAGCACCTTATTCCAAGTGGTTGTTGAAGAATTATTTAGAAAACAGCCATCAGGATATTTATGAAGCAAAACAACTGCGTTTGGCAATTGTTGAAAACGATACACATCGTTTATACGGATTAATCGATTTATTTGATTTTGACCCGAAAAACAACCGTGCCGGCTTGGGAATCGTCATAAAAAATCCTTTAGAAAGAAACAAAGGCACAGGCACCGAAGCGGTAAAATTACTACTGAATTTTGGTTTTACCATTTTAAACTTACATCAAATATATGTTAATGTTGCTGTAACAAATGAGGCAAGTATCAAGCTTTTTTCTAATTTTGGCTTCCAGTTAATCGGTGTAAAAAAACAATGGAACAGAACAGGTTCCACTTATGTTGATGAAGCACTTTATCAGTTAATAAATCCTAATGAAAGTTAATAAATTTATAAGTTACACGGCAATAATCGGCATTTTAATTGCTTTGGTTTTCGCCTATTCACTGTACAGAAAAGCTTTTACGCCAAATACTAATTTTACGCAGGCAAGCGTGTATGTTCATATTCCTACAGATGCTACTCAGGCTCAAATCCAGGATTCGTTAAAAAAATATGTAGAAAATTATGAGTCTTTAGAAAGTCTTTTTTCAAAATTAGGTCAGGCGGGAACCATAGCACCCGGAAGGTATCTTATAGAAAACGGTGACAACAATTACCGTATTGTAAGACATTTGCGTTACAATGTGCCGGTGCGTTTAACGTTTAACAATCAGGAAACTTTAGAAAAATTGTTACAGCGTATTGATTCACAAGTTGAACCCGAAATTGCCGATTTATACCAAACATTTACCGAACCTGAATTTCTGAAAGAAATGGGAATGACCAAGAGCAATGTCTTGGCAATGTGTATGCCCAACACTTATGAAGTTTATTGGAACACCACCCCTTTAAAAATCAGAAATATTTTACAGAAAGAATACGTTCGTTTTTGGAACGCAGAACGTCAGGAAAAGGCAAAAGCTTTGGGATTAACACCCGTTCAGGTGTCGTCATTGGCAGCAATTGTGCAAAAAGAAACAGCTAAAGTAGATGAACGTCCAAAGGTGGCCGGGGCTTATTTAAACAGATTAAAACGAGATATGTTGCTACAGGCAGATCCCACAGTTGTCTATTCCAAAAAAGCATTGACCAATGATTTTGATCAGATCATTAAACGGGTTTATTTAAAAGATTTGGCGTTAGATCATCCCTTTAATACGTATAGATACAAAGGAATTCCCGAAGGTTTAATAGCTATGCCCGATGAAAGTTCCATTGATGCAGTACTAAATGCCGAAAAACACGATTATGTTTATTTTTGTGCAAGCGTAGAACGTTTAGGATACCACGAATTTGCATCGACTTTAGAAGAACACGCCAAAAACCGTGAAAAATATACAAAATGGCTGAACGAACAACATATTGAGTAATGGTGTTTGTAGAAGTTTAAAAGAATCACTTGTTAATTTAACTTTTATTTAGGATGAATCACCGTTTGCGTTTTTATTCTTTTAAATAATTTTACGCGCAGAATGAAAAATCAATTCCAGAAATATTATTTCTTGTTAACTGCCGTACTTATCGTAGTATTAGGGCATTTTTCAAACCAGTCGTATGCAGTACCATTAGGTTCGAAAAGTACGCAGTTAAACGCTTTGGACCTTCATTCTGTACAAAAACCTTTAGAACAAAACAATTTTACCAGAGAAACTAACGAATTTTTTCATAAAGATTCTGTTAATTACACTTTTGTAGATCATTTAAAAGGGAACATTTCTGAAAGCGAATTTGAAATCACTACAACGCTTAAATTCCAGGAAATTGAACCTCTTTTAAAGTATAATGATTTACCGCGTTTTATTTCTTCTGCGGTAGCTGATTTTCACAGCAGAAAAAGTGCGTTGATTCTTTCTGAATTTTCACAATTTTACACTTCACTAAACAATGCACTGTACCTGAAATTCAGAGTTATCAGACTGTGATTTTTAATGATTTTTTTTGATTTTACGCATACATTCATTCTAAAAGATTGAATGCTGAAAAGCGTATGACTTATTTAAATTCAATAATCATTAAAATAATTAATATGATAAAGAAAAGTCTTATGTTTTTAAGCTTAACTGTAGCTTTTTTACATATAGGTTGCCAGTCTAATAAAGAAGAAAAAAACGAAAAAGTTACCCTTTCAGTTACAAGCCCGGTAGTAAAAGATACCGTAATTTTAGAAGATTATGTAGCACAAATACGGTCAATAAATCACATTGAACTTCGGGCACAAGAAAAAGGATATTTGCAAAAAATATTTGTTGATGAAGGACAATTTGTAAAAAAAGGACAATTGTTATTTAAAATTATGCCAAATCTGTATGAAGCCGATGTAAACCGTGCAAAAGCAGAGGTTAATTATGCAGAAATTGAATACAAAAATGCCAAACAACTTTTTGATAATAATGTAGTAGCCCCTACCGAGCTTGCTATGGCTAAAGCCAAATACAACAAGGCAAAAGCCGAATTAGCTGCAATGAATACGCATTTACAGTTTACCGAAATCAGAGCTCCTTTTGATGGAATTATCGACAGATTCCACGTGCGTTTAGGTAGTTTGATTGATGAAGGAGATTTGCTTACTGAACTATCAGACAACAGTAAAATGTGGGTTTATTTTAATGTTCCAGAAGCAGAATATTTAAACCAAATGAGTAGCAAATCAAAAGATAGTTTACTGCACGTAGGTCTAAAAATGGCAAATGGCGAAATGTTTGAAAACAAAGGGATAGTGGAAACTATTGTAGCAAATTTTGACAACGAAACAGGAAACATTGCGTACCGTGCCACGTTCCCTAACCCTAAAGGACTGTTGCGCTTTGGCGAAACGGGAAACATTGTAATTACTACGCCGTTAAAAAATGCGTTGCTTATTCCGCAAAAAGCAACCTACGAGGTTTTAGATAAAAAATACGTGTTTGTTGTAACAAAAGACAATACTGTTAAAGCGCGCGAAGTAAAAATCGCAGCTGAAATTCCGCATATTTATGTTATTGGATCCGGACTGAAAAAAGAAGACAAAATTCTTTTAGACGGTTTGCGATTGGTTAAAGAAAACGACAAAATATCGTACAAATTCATCGCTCCTGAAAAAGCAATGTCGAGTCTTGAATTGTATGCAGAATAATTAAAACAGTAAAATATGTTTAAAAAAGTTATACACAGACCGGTATTTGCCATTGTGCTATCGATCGTAATCCTCTTTGTGGGATCATTGGCAATTAAACAGTTGCCAACCTCACAGTTTCCGCAAATTGCTCCTACCACAGTAAGCGTTTTTATTGCTTATCCGGGTGCAAGTGCCGATGTTTTGGTAAAATCGTCATTAATTACTTTAGAAAACGCCATTAACGGTGTGCAGGGAATGCGGTACATTGCTACCGATGCCACAAGTGCCGGCGAAGCAACATTGAATGTTATTTTTGAGCCGGGAACCGATCCTAATGATGCGGTTGTACTGGTTAAAACCCGGGTAGATCAGGTGATGCCTTTATTGCCCGAACTGGTTCAGAAAGAAGGGGTTATTGTAACGCCTATCCAGCCAAGTATGTTGATGTATGTGAACCTGTACAGTAAAAATAAAAGTATGGACGAAAAGTTTCTGTACAATTACGCAACTGTAAATATCATTCCCGAAATTAACCGTATAGAGGGTATTGCCAAGGCAAAAATTCTGGGAAGCCGCCGCTATGCAATGCGTGTATGGTTAAACCCCGAACGTATGCGTGCGTATAACGTTTCGGTTGATGAGGTAATGGAAGCCATTGGCGAACAAAGTATTATTGGACGTCCGGGAAGAATTGGGCAAAGTTCCGGTATTGCCGCACAGTCGTTAGAATACGTACTTACTTATAAAGGACAATACAATACGCCCGAAGAATACGAAGCGATTATTATCCGTGCCAATTCAAACGGAGAAAGTATCAAGTTAAAAGATATTGCCAAAGTAGAATTGGGAAGTGAGTTTTTTGATATTTATTCTAATTTAGATGGTGACCCGGCAGCTTCGATTATGCTGAAACAAAATTACGGAAGTAATGCCAACGAAGTAATTGAACAAGTTAAACTGAAGCTGGAGGAAATGAAACAGAATTTCCCTCCGGGCGTTGATTATAAAATAAGTTACGATGTATCGCAGTTCTTAGACGCGTCTATAGAACAGGTAATCCATACCTTGCGCGATGCATTTATCCTTGTAGCCGTAGTGGTTTTCCTTTTCTTGGGCGATTGGCGTTCTACGCTGATTCCTATTATTGCCGTACCGGTTTCACTGATCGGAGCGTTCTTTGTAATTCAGCTTTTTGGTATGTCTATCAACTTGGTAACATTATTTGCATTGGTATTGGCAATTGGTATTGTGGTCGATGATGCAATTGTTGTTGTAGAAGCAGTTCACGCCAAAATGGAAGAAAAGCATTGTTCGCCTTATAAAGCGGTTAAAGAAGTAATGGGCGAAATCAGCGGAGCCATTATAGCAATTACAATGGTAATGGTTTCTGTGTTTTTACCCATTTCGTTTATGACCGGGCCTGTAGGTACATTCTACCGCCAGTTTTCTATTACCATGGCAAGCTCTATTGTAATTTCGGCTGTAATTGCCCTTACATTAACTCCGGTGTTATGTGCCATCTTGCTGAAAAATACTCACGGCCAACCTAAAAAAGTAAACTTAATTACGCGTTTTATCGATGCTTTTAACCGTGGGTTTGATAAACTAACGGGGAAATATGCTGGTATTTTAAGAAAAATTGTCAGCAGAAAATCAGTAACGTGGGCAATTTTATTGATTTTTTGTGCCGGAATTTATGTAGAGAACCAGTTTTTACCGGGCGGATTTATTCCAAGTGAAGACCAAGGAACCATTTATGCCATTATTCAAACCCCACCGGGATCAACATTAGAACAGACCAATCAGGTAGCACGTAAGCTGCAAGAAATCTGTAAAAAAGTCGATGGTGTAGAATCAGTTTCTTCTTTGGCTGGATATGAGATCATGACCGAAGGTCGTGGTTCTAATGCCGGAACGTGTTTAATCAACCTTGAAAGTTGGGGCGATCGCGAACATTCGGTAACAGAAATAATGGAGGAGCTGGAAGGAAAAACTAAAGGATTGGGTGCAGTGATTGAATTTTTTGAACCACCTGCAATTCCCGGATTTGGTTCATCGGGCGGATTTTCGATGCGTTTACTTGATCAGAACACCACAACCGATTACCATGAATTCGATAAAATCAACAAAGAATTTATTACCAATTTAAGCAAGCGAAAAGAGCTTACCGGTGTGTTTACTTTTTTTGCAGCCAATTACCCACAATACGAATTAGAATTTGACAACAATGCTGCCATGCAAAAAGGTGTTTCAATTGGTAAGGCAATGGAAAATCTTAATATTTTAATTGGTAGTACGTATGAGCAAGGGTTTATCCGTTTTGGACAATTCTTTAAAGTTTATGTACAGTCGTCGCCCGAATTCAGAAGTTTACCGTCGGATATTTTAAATCTGTATGTAAAAAACGATCATGGCGAAATGGTTCCTTATTCCTCTTTTATGAAATTGAAAAAGACACAGGGACCTAACGAAATTACGCGTTACAATATGTACAATTCGGCATCAATTCGCGGGCTTCCGGCACCGGGATACACCACCGCCGATGCCATTCAGGCAATTAACGAAACAGCTTTGAAAACATTGCCGCACGGTTACAAGATTGCGTGGGAAGGGTTGTCTTTTGACGAAGCTCAAAGAGGAAATGAAGCTTTGTATGTATTTGGCGTTGTGTTAATCTTTGTTTACCTGGTATTGGCAGCACAATACGAAAGTTTTATTTTACCGTTAGCCGTGATTTTATCGTTGCCTGTTGGGGTTTTCGGATCGTTTTTCATGCTGAAAGCAATGGGCTTGGCAAATGATATTTATGCGCAGGTGGGATTGATCATGTTGATTGGATTGCTCGGTAAAAATGCAGTATTGATTGTAGAATATGCCGTGCAGAAAAGGCAAAAAGGAGCTACCATTTTAGATGCAGCAATTGAAGCGGCTACTGTTCGTTTTCGTCCAATTTTAATGACATCATTTGCTTTTATTGCCGGGTTGATTCCGCTGATTTTCGCAAGAGGGGCAGGAGCCATCGGTAATCATACAATTGGTGCATCGGCACTTGGCGGAATGCTCTTTGGAACACTGTTCGGAGTACTTATTATTCCGGGATTGTATTACATTTTTGCTAAACTGGCAGATGGCAGAAAAATGATTAAAAACGAAAACGAAAGTCCATTAACAAAAGACCTTTATTAATTATGAATAAGCAAAGAATATATAAGTACATGGGCATTGCTTGCGTGCTTTTAACCTTGGCGGCTTGTAAATCAATCAATATAGAAGAGCGGGCAGAAAACCGTTCTGTGCCAGATAATTTTGGTACGGTACAAAGCGATACCATCAATTCGGGAAAAATAAACTGGAAAGATTATTTTGCTGATATTCCTCTGCAAAACTTGATTGAAACCGCATTACAAAATAACCAGGAGCTGAATATTATATTGCAGGAAATCGAAATTTCTAAAAACGAGATCCGTGCAAGAAAAGGAGAGTATCTTCCATCGGTTGGTTTAAAAGTGGGCGGTGGCGTAGATAAAATTGCCCGTTACACAAACATTGGGGCTATGGAAGCTACTACCGATATTAAACCCGGAAAAGAAATGCCCGAGCCATTGGGCGATTTGATGATAGGGGCGTATGCAGATTGGGAAGTGGATATTTGGGGCAGATTGCACAATGCTAAAAAAGCGGCTGTAGATCGTTATCTGGCAACGGTGGAAGGACAAAATTTTATGAAAACCAATCTGATTGCAGAAATTGCACAATCGTATTACGAATTGCTGGCATTGGATAATGAACTTGAAATTGTTCAGCAAAACATTCAAATTCAAAACAGTGCATTAGATATCGTTAAAATATTGAAACAATCGGCACGTACTAATGAACTGGCTGTAAAACGATTTCAGGCACAGGTTTTAAAAACCACCGGGTTACAATATGAAATCCAACAGAAAATTACAGAAACCGAGAACAGAATCAACTTTTTGGTAGGACGTTTTCCGCAACACGTAGAACGCAGCCATCAAGGATTTGTTGATTTGGTTCCGCAAACTGTTTATACGGGAATCCCTTCAGACCTTTTGGCAAACCGCCCGGACATCAAACAAGCTGAATTGGAATTGGCAGCGTCAAAATTAGATATTAAATCAGCAAAGGCTCGTTTTTATCCATCATTGGGTATTACGGCAGGTATTGGTTATCAGGCATTCAACCCAAGCTATATTTTTAAACCGCAATCTTTGTTGTATTCATTGGCGGGTGATTTGGTAACGCCGCTTGTAAACAGAAATGCCATTAAAGCAGCGTATTACAATGCAAATGCAAAACAAATTCAGGCGGTTTATGAGTACGAGCAAACCATTTTAACTGCATATATCGAAGTAGCAAACAATTTGTCTAAAATCAGTAACCTTCAAAAAAGTTACGATTTAAAGTCGCAGGAAGTTGATGCTTTAACGCAGTCTATCGGTATTTCAAACGATTTGTTTAAATCGGCCCGGGCAGATTATATGGAAGTTTTGTTGACACAACGCGAAGCATTGGAAGCAAAATTTGAATTGATTGAAACAAAAATGCAACAGCTTAACGCCACGGTGTCTGTTTATAAAGCTCTGGGCGGCGGCTGGAATTAATAAGGTTTTATTGTTATGTTATGTAAAAAGGCTGTTTCATTTTTTGAAACAGCCTTTTTGGTTATAACTTTTAGAGCATTACCCCAATTTCTCAACAATTTCTCGCCAGGCGTCTAATTCAGGAATTCCCGGTTTGCGTTTTCCAAAGAACTGAACAATGATGTCGCCCATTTCATTAAACACTTCAATTGCTGTAACAATACCGTCTTCGGTAGGTTTGCGAACAATCCATGTTTGAGCAATTTTACTCATATCCAAGTGCATGTTAAAATCGGGATCCATAATGTTGTACCATTCCTGGTGCCACATTGTTTTACGGATTCTGCCTGTGTGAATTTGAATATTTCCTTTATTACCCGTGAAAACCATAATAGGTGTTTTTTCTTTTACGGCTTCTTCTAACATAGTTACAATGGCATCTTTAGAAATCTGCTTAGCGTAATAATCATCAGGAGCCAATCGCAATGCTTGCGTGCGGGTTACATCAAAATTACGAAGCATCATAAAAAAGTCGTGCGTATCTTTTAAATCCAGCCATGCTTGTTTAAAACCTTCCACATCGATTTCGTTATCCGGCTTTTCGTCTAAATTTAACTCGTAAGCTTCCGATGTTTCAAACGGTTGCTGGTTTTCGTTTTTATATTTTTCAACCAAAGTTTCAAAAGCAGCTTCATTGCTGTCAGGCGTTAAAAATATTTTGTGGATCGCTTCACCGTCTTTGCCAAAAAACTGAATGCTTTTAGAAATTCCGCGTGCGTTTTCCTCAACAACTACAAAAACTTTTTTCCAGTGCGATAAGAAAATACGCATATCAATGTCTTCGCCCACAAACAAGCCTGCATGCGGGTTTGAGAAGTCGCCGTTTAAGTAAACACCTTTGCGTTCGTGTACGCATTCATCGTTGCGGGTTAACGCCATAACTCTGCCTAACGATTCAATGTCTGATAAAATTTCTTTAAATTCAGGACGAAGGCGTGTTACTCCATTTCCTATTTTTGTAGCCAAAAGTTCCATTTCGCTGACACCTAATTTTTGTGCCGCGTTTCGTATTCTTAAATGTGGTTGCTCTGTTTTAAGTGCGTCCCACTGTGCTTTTAAATCTATTGTTGCATCCATAATTGATTAATTTATCCGAATAATATAATAGGTTGATTGGTAACTGGGTGCTGATGTAAGATACAAGGATATTGATAAACGCGAGAAATGCGTTCTTGCGTAAGAACTTTAGTAGGTTCGTCGAATAGTTCAATCATCCCTTTGTTCAGCAAAATAAGGCGGTCTGCAAATTGCGAGGCAATGTTTAAATCGTGCAGAACCACCAAAGCAGTATTGTTTTTATTAGTGAATTCTTTTATCAAATGTAGTGTTTTGAACTGATGTGCTACATCAAGGTTGTTCAAGGGTTCATCTAACAAAAGCAATTTATTTTCAACGTTGTTTTCTAATTGGGTAAACACGCGGGCAAGGTGCAAACGCTGTTTTTCTCCGCCAGAAAGTTGCTCGTATTCCCGGTCGATTAAATGCTGGGTTTCTGTTTTTCGCATCCAGTTCTGAACGATTTCTTTGTCGCTTATATCGGCATCGTTTTTAAAATACGGATACCGGCCCATTAGCACAATTTCATCGTTTTTTAAATTGATTTCAGCCGATTGATGTTGCGAGAACTTCGCCCGGTGCAACGGAATTTCGTCTTTTTTATAGCTGTTGATGTCTTTGTTTTTTAAAGAAAATTGTTTTGCCTGATACGGGATTTCAGATCCCAAACAACTTAAAAAAGTAGATTTACCGGCACCATTTGGTCCCACAATAGCAATTAATTCGCCTTTTTTTATTTCGATGTCAATGGTTTTTAAAAGAAAACGGTCTTTAACCCTGAAGTTTAAATCGTGAATTTGTATCATTTTAATTTTCTTTTGTAATTAATTAAAATCGAAATAAACACAGGCGCCCCCATAATTGCTGTTAAAATACCAATAGGCAGTTCGGCAGGAATTACAATTGTTCGGCTGATTGTATCTGCGATTAAAAGAATTACAGCTCCTAAAATCATTGATAAAGGTAGTAAAATATTATAATTTGAATTAAAAACAAATCTTAAAATATACGGAACAACCAATCCAATGAAACCTATGGTTCCGTTAAAAGCCACTACGCATCCCACCATTAAAGAAGAAATAATAATGATTTCGCGTTTTGTTTTTTCAATGTCAAACCCTAAATGAGCGGCTTCTTTTTCACCAAGCATTAAGGCATTTAACGTTTTCCCCTTTTTTAGTAAACGGAAACTTCCGATAGATACAACAACGAAAACCAGGCAAACTTTCCACCAGTTAGATCCGGCTAAGCTTCCCAACGACCAAAAGGTTAAATTTCGCAATTCTTCTTCTGTAGAAATATAAGTTAAAAAACCGGTAACGGCACCGCTTAACGCAGAAATTGCCACACCCGATAATAACAAGATCAAAATATGTGTTTTTCCGTTTGACGTTGCCATTTTGTAAACAAACCACATGGTAAGTAAAGCACCAAGGAACGCCATGATGCTTAATAGTGTGTAACTTAGAAACGGTGGTAAAAAATGCATTACAGCTGAGCCAAAAACAATGGTTAAGGCGGCAAATAATACGGCACCTGAAGTAATTCCGATTAAATCGGGAGAGGCAAGCGGGTTTTTAAACAATCCCTGTAAGCTTGTTCCGGTAATAGATAGGGCGGCACCTGTTAAGATAGCCATTAATATACGCGGAATACGCAATTCAATCAAAACAAAAGAATCGGCAGTGTGTGTTTTTGTTTTAAAATAAGTGCTTACGATTTCAAACACCGAATGGTTAAAATCGTAAGCACCCAAATATAATGCTGTTACTAAAGCAACTAATAAAACAATAAAGAATGTTAGTTTGTAAACAGCAATTTTTTTCTTCATTATTGTAATTTGTTATGTAATTCTACTACAGCTTCGCCTAAACGCGGACCAAAACCAGAAAGTAATTGACCGTCCATAGTCACCACTTTTTTGTTTTTACCTGCATTTGTAGCGGAAATACCATCTACTTTTAATAAACCGTCAACACCGCCTAAACTTTGCAATCCGCTGTCGAACATTAAAATAACGTCAGGGTTTGTAGTTAATAAAGCTTCCGGAGTTAAAGGTTTAAAGTCGGTTAATGCAGCCGCAGCGTTTTCAGCTCCTGCTAATTCAATCATGCTGTGTAAAGGCGTTTCTTTACCGGCAACCATTAAATTTCCTGCACCGCGCGCATAGATAAACAACACTTTAGGTTTTTTATCATAAGGTTTAACAGTAGCTATTTTTTCAGAAATATTATCTAATAAAGGCTGATAGTTTTCTTTATTTAATTTTGAAGCAACTTCTGTAATCAGTTTTTTTGTTCCGTCAACAGAATACTCCTGATCAATTAAAATTAAAGAAACATTTGCTTTTTGTAGTTGTTCGTTTAATCCGGGGTTGATGTCTTTAGTAGTTCCAAAAACAACACTTGGTTGCAATGCCAAAATGCTTTCGGCAGTAATAGAACGCACATGACCTAAATCGGTAGCTTTTAAATCGGCAGGAAACGTAGATGTTACATCTTTTCCCACAATATTTTCAGAAGCTTCTAAAGCAGCCAATGTTTCTGTAATTGCTCCGTTTAATGAAACAATACGATCTGCTTTTATTTCTGTAGTTAAAGTATCTTTAGCTGCTGTTTCAGCCTGACCTTCTTTTTTGTTGCAGCTAACAGCTATAACTGCCAATGCAAGAACTGTAAGGATTTTCTTCATAATTAAAAATAGTTAGAAAATTGATTTATTATTTGTGACGCAAAAATAAACAAATTTATTTAGAACAAATAAAAATAACTTAATATATTTGCGCTGTTATTTAATGATAGAATAAATAAAAATAATGAAAATTAAATACATATATTTTTCTTTGATTTGTATGAATGGCTTGGTAATGCAGGCTCAGGTTGATTCTTTATCCCAAAAGATAGAAGAAACAAATCTAGAAGAATTAGTTATAACAGGACAGTTTGAACCACAATCTATAAAAAAATCGGCAAATAATGTCCGGGTAATTTCAAAAGAAGATATTCAGAATTTAGCAGCCAATAATTTAGGTGATGTTCTTAATCAATATTTAAACATTACCGTAACCCCTAATGAACAAACAGGTAAATCTTCGGTTTCTTTATTTGGTTTAGACTCCCAATATTTTAAGGTGTTAATTGATAATATACCCATTGTAAGTGATACCGGATTAGGAAATAATGTAGATTTAACACAGATCAATTTAAATAATGTTGAACGGATTGAAATCATCGAAGGTGCAATGGGCGTTACCCATGGATCCAATGCTGTTAGCGGTATATTAAATATCATTACCAAGAAGAATTCTGACTACGATTGGGAAATTTTAGCCAGTGTCCAAGAAGAAACCGTTGGTAACGAATTTGCTTTGTTTGATAAAGGACGTCATATTCAAAATTTAAAAATAGCACACAATTTTTTAAATAATTGGTATGTTTCAGTAGGAGCAAACCGAAATGATTTAAAAGGTTTTTTTGATGATAAACAAGGAAAAGATTATTATGAAAACAATGGTAAACGTGGTTTTAAATGGCTGCCAAAAGAGCAACTAACAACTAATGCTACTATTGCTTATCAAAAAGAAGAAACCAGAATTTTTTATAAATTTGATTACTTTAATGAAACGGTAATGTATTACAACCCTGTTGTTGTTCCTGTAAATAATTACCCGTTTCCTGAAACTTATTATTCAAACGATAAACGCTCGCCAACAACAAGGTTAAGCCATCATTTAAACTATTATGGAAAGCTGTTTAATGATTTAGTTTTTAATATATCGGCTTCTTACCAAAAGCAACAACGCGAAGAAGAGCGATTCAATTATTATATACTTGATAAAGAAGAGCGGAATAATGAAAGTGAAGTATATCAGTCAAATGAAATAATATATTCAACCGGAACCATTACCAATTTTACCAAAAATGAAAAATTTGATTTTCAGTTAGGATACGAATTGGTAAATGAAAATGGATTTGCAAATGCAACTTCAGGAATGTTCAGAGATGATGAACAAAAAGGTTCGAACATAAATAAAAGAATTGAAAATTATGATGTTTTTGCTTTAGCAGAAATCAATTTGTCAGAAAAACTCTTATTAAAACCCGGTTTTAGATACTCGTTTCAATCAAAGTTTGAAAATCAGCAATCGTATTCTTTAAGTGCCCGTTATTTATTCAATAAAGGAATAGAAGCGCGTTTATCTTCAGGATTTTCATACAGAACACCAAATTTTACCGAATTATATACGTATATGGTTGATTCTAATCACGATATTCGCGGTAACGAAAATCTTATAACTGAAAAAAGTAATTATACCGAAGCAAATATTAAAAAATATACTTCTTTTAAATCAGGAATCAGTTTACAAAATAGTATCAGTTCAGGATTTATGCTTGTAAATGATAAAATAAGTATGGTTTTATTAAGCGTTGATCCAATAAGTCAATATCAATACATCAATGTTGATGACTATAAAATGTGGAATATTTCATCTGATAACAGAATTGGTTATGGAAATTGGAATTTTGCCGCAGGTTTTTCACTGATTGGGGTTTCTCAAAAAATTAATACAGGGGCTTTAGGAACCTCTTCAGATGATAAATTCTTATATACATTTAATCTTAACACATCACTTAGTTATAATATTCCGGAATACAAAACACAGTTTACAGCTTATTTTAAGCACAACGGAAAAGTACAACAATTTGAAAGTGATGCAAATGATTCGTCCAAATTTGTTTTAGCCGAAACAGCCTCTTACAACTGGCTTGACTTTTCTGCAAGAAAATTATTTTTTGATGAAAAATTTGAAGTAATGATAGGAGCAAGAAATCTGTTAAATATAATCGATATTCGTAGCAACACAGGATCAGGAATAGGAGGTTCTGCTCATGCAACATCATCAAACAATATGATGTTGGGTTATGGTCGCTCTTATTTTTTAAAACTTACGTACAATCTTAATTTTTAATATATAATTATATCATGAAGAAGTATTTATTATTTTTTTCGTTTCTGCTTTTCACAGTTTACTCTTGTAGTGATGACGATGGCGTAAATGCAGACCTAGCCTCTGTAAGTTTTACCGTTCCATCGGTGAATTTAACTAATGAAGTAACAGATATTGAAATTTCATTTTCGAAAGCTACTGCTACTGCCGGGACTATTACTATTGGTGTTGTTGAAACAGAAGCAGAATATGGTGTTGATTATACAACTACTCCCGAAGGCTCATCAACTACCTTAGAAATCCCTTTTGAAGCAGGTGTATCTAAAGTTGTTTTTAACTTCAATAAGTTGGTTCAAGCTGTTGACGGACAGGTAAAGAATGTTAAATTCACTATTAACTCAATTTCTACAGATTATACAATTACCGGAAATACAAGTTTGGTAGCAAATTTCAACGATACTCCTCTTACAGGAAACTCATTAGCACCTGAAATTGGCGGACCATCACAAGCAAATCACGTTTTTATCGATTTAAGTAGTGGCGCAATGACAACTGTTCCAAGAATTTCATGGGATTTAGGATTTTATTCTGGAAATGAATTCAGAGTTGTTTTAAATAATTCTGTAAAAATGTCTGCTAAATCATTAGAAAATACAGACCTTTCAATAGTTGCTACAGAAGACAATGCAATGCTTATAGGGCAAGGTGCAGGAAGTCTTGACCAAATTGATGATCCAACCGGAGTGATAACAGGAACTGCCATAGCTGAAGTTTCTGCTAACGATGCCGAGAATTTTGTGTACTTAATTAATTTAGGTAGTAACCCGGGTTCTAATCCACCGGCTTTAGGATCTCCTGCTGCTGATACAGGAGGGCATAGAGGTTGGAAAAAAATCCGCGTATTAAGAGATGGCAATGGCTATAAACTACAATATGCAGATTTAACTGCAACTACTTTTAATGAAGTTACTATTGATAAAGATGCTGCTTATAATTTCAGTTTCTTTAGCTTTACTGCTAATGCAACAGTAAATGTGGAACCACAGAAAGAAAAATGGGATCTTAATTTTACCACTTTTACAAACACAGTTAATATGGGTGGTGGACAATTAATTCCATATTTTTATCCGGATTTTGTTGTAAACAATAGTAAAGGTGGAGCTTTAGTTTACAGCGTTTCTACAGATGATTTTACATACGATAGCTTTACATTGGCAAATGTTGACCAATCTAAATTTACAAATGATCAAAGAGGTATTGGATCAACTTGGAGAGCAACAAGTGCACCGGGACCTGATGGTAATCCAATGTCGCAATTTGTGCTTAAAACAGATATTTTCTATGTTATTAAAGATCCGGCAGGTAATTTATATAAAGTAAAAATGACAGGTGGTGCGTTGCCTAATTTAGAAAGAGGGCATCCTACATTTGTTTATGATAAATTGTAAATAATCAAAAATATTATTCTTTTCAAAGGGCTTGCAAGATAACTGCAAGCCCTTGTTTTATATACGCATTTGTTAATAAAAACTTATAAAGGCATTGTCAATCAATCGTTTAAAAAATAGTTTGTATCTTTGCCCTTTGAAATTCAAATAGTGACAGTGTTTGAGAAATGATACGGAATGATAAAAAAATGTTCTTATTTTATTATAACAGCCAGTGTAATTGCAGCGGTAACAATGGCGTTTAAAGGCGTTGAAACCACTTTAGTAACAAATGACTATTACAAAATAGACCAGCCTTTAGCGTACAATGTGCCAACAAGTAAAGAAACATTAGAAAGCATAAACGATGCTTTAAAAGAAAGCGAATTTTCAATGGAAACAACCAATTCTTTTATTGACTTTAAAGAAGCGGTTGCAATGAGGGAATCAGACGGGAATTACCAAACCGTAAATTCATACGGATATATGGGAAAATACCAGTTTGGGAAAGGTACCCTACAATTCATCGGAATTAAAGACTGCAAAGATTTTCTAAACAATCCCGCCTTACAGGAAAAAGCTTTTATTGCTTATCTGAAAAAAAACAAATGGATTTTACGCAGAGAATTAAAAAAATACGCTGGTAAAACAATCAACGGAGTCTTTATAACCGAATCGGGAATATTGGCAGCGGCACATTTAGGCGGTGCAGGGGCTGTACAGGATTTTCTACGGTCAAATGGTAAAGTATCTTTTGTTGACGGATACGGAACCAATATCAAAGTTTATTTAAAGGCATTTGCAAATTACGATTTGTCAGAGTTAAAAGCAGAAAAGAACCCTAAGGTTTTATAAATTTATGAATTGAGAATTATAGGAAATAGAAAATCCCCAAATCAAAAATTTGGGGATTTTCTATTATAAAGATTAATTAAAATAAATTAGCCTCTGGCTTTTTTCTTGGCATTTGACTTTGTGTTACCTACTTTAGTCATTGCATTTCTAAATCCTACAAAATCTGAAGCACTGTATTGATCAATAAATCTGCGTGTCGCAGGATCTAACCAATAAGCTCTGTCTTTCCATGAACCGCCTTTAATAACACGTGAGTTATTATTGATTAAGCTGGTTCTGGAATCAGCGTCTAATGATAAGGTTAAGTTACCTTCTTCGTCATAAGATGCTGTGTTTTGTGGAGCATTATACATGGCTGAATTTTGTAATCCGGCTTTGGCAAAGGTATCACCATCGTTATAAGCAATACTGTTATCTCCTTGGAAATTACGTCTTAAGAAAGTATCTTCATCTCCAACCTTTTCTCTTTGAATTTCACCAGGTAATGCACGCGGGTGTAATTTTCCGTTTGGTAAGGTATCATACTCAATGTTTGTGCTTACCACTTGTACAGTACCATCAGGACCAATAACGCTTTTATTGTAAACATTTCCGCGGAAATAGTTCATATCGTTTACTTCAGAAGAAATTTCAGGGCGGTAAACATCGGCAACCCACTCAGCCACGTTTCCTGCCATGTCATATAATCCCCAATCGTTTGCAGGGAAGCTTTTAACGGCAGTTGTGATCTCGCCGGCATCGGTTGACCAACCTGCAATACCACCATAATCACCACGTCCTTGTTTAAAGTTTGCTAAATAATCGCCTTTTGATCTGCGAGAATTTGTGCGAACATCGTCAGAACCCCAAGGGTATTTGTTTCTTCCTTGTTGATTGTTATATACACGGTCAGACTTTCTTACGCTGGCTGCATATTCCCATTCAGCTTCAGTAGGTAAACGGAACTCAGCAGAAAAAATACCGTATTCCATTTTTGCATAAATCCCTGTTTGACCATCTTTTGCACGGTTTCTAACACCTTTAAAAACAATACTGTCGTTACCGGCATAAGCTCTTGTAGGTGCTTGTAAATATGTGTGCGTAGAAAACGATTGCTCACCATGTACTTTATCGGTTTTTGCACCTTTTGCTATGTAACCTGCACGCTCTAAGTTCAACTCATTTACACGATCTGTTCTCCATTTAGAAAAATCATTTGCCTGAACCCAAGAAACACCAACAACTGGATAATTCTGGTAGGCAGGGTGACGTAAATAAGTGTTTGTTAACGTTTCAGTAAAACCTAACTGGTTACGCCATACCAATGTGTCTGGTAAAGCAGCGTTGTATATCTGACGGTATCTTGCTTCTGTAGGAGGGTAAACCGCCTTTGTCCAGTTAAGATATTCCGTATACATAAGGTTTGTCACTTCAGTTTCATCCATAAAGAATGATTGAACATATTGCTGTGTTGCATTGTTGTTCCAATCACCCATTACATCATCCTGAACGCGTCCCATTGTAAATGTACCCCCTTCAATAGCAACCATTCCATAAGGAACTTCTGTGCCATCGTATGACGTGTTATACTGAAAACCACCTTTTTTGTCGTTTATTTTCCAGCCTGTTGCCGAAGACGTACTTGCATTACTGTTTCCACAACTTGTTAGTCCAATTGAAGCTGCCATTACAGCGATCAATTGCAGTGTCATAATTTTATTAATCTTCATTTTTAAAGTAGGTAATAAATTTCGTTGCAATATAATAATTAGCTTTTGATTAACAATATTAAAATTAAAAATATTTAAAAAAAACTTAAAAATTAAAAAATATTAAAGTCTTCCTATACGTTTTAATGTTGAATGTAATAATTTTAATTATTTTTATCAAATAATAATAGATAAATATTATTTCTATATAATGAAAAAACTGTTACCTGTTTTTGCTTTGTTGGGAAGCATTGCCGTAAACGCACAGACGAAAGACGTTCAATTGCAATGGAGCGAGCAAAATTTGACGATAAGTAATGCCAGAAATTTTTTCTTGCCAAGTTTTCAAACGGAATATTTTAGTTATAATTCTGGTGAGAAAATCATTGAGGCAAAAATACTCATTAATAACATCCAAGGAAACCAAGTACGCATAGTTTCGCAAAATCTGCAAGCCATAGATCTTTCTAAGTATAAAGACATCAATACCAGAAATATTCCATCGGCAATAGATCCTAAAATAAGTATATATACGACTAAAGGAGTTAAATCTGCTATTGTAACGTTTAATCCCATTGTTAAAACAGCTAGCGGATACAGTAAAGTGACCAATATTGTGTTCGAGGTTTTTGGTGCAGCAAGTAGTAATGCAGGCAAAAGAGAACGGACTTTTACTGTTGAAAATTCTGTTTTAGCACAAGGAAACTGGTTCCGCTTTAAAGTAGATGAAACCGGTGTGTACCGATTAGATAAAAACTTTTTAACAAAATTAGGAGTTCCGGCTGATGTAGATCCACGTACTATTAAAATATATGGATACGGTGGTGATATGTTGCCATTGGCAAATGCTAAAAATGAATATTTTGATTTACCAGAGGTGGCTATTCAGTTTCAAGGAGAACAAGACGGCGTACTCAATGATAATGATTATGCGCTTTTTTACGCTGTGGGAACAAAAGGATGGAGCGATGAAAATGCTACTCACTTAAATCTATATAGTAATGACGCGTATTATTATGTAACGTATGGAGGGTCTTCAGGTAAGCGTATGCAGACTTATACAGAACCTTCGGGAGCGGCAACAGTTACTTATACCGATTATATTGCAAGAGTATTCGATGAAAAAAATTTAGAAAACATCGTTCAATTAAGCCGTAAAACGTTTGGTGAAAATTATGGTCAAAGTTTTGATAAACAGGTGGTATTGCAAACACCTATGTTAAATTCATCAAAACAAGCGACGATTGGTATAAATGTAGCGGCAATTTCTCAAAATTCGACTTCTTTTAATGTTTCGTTAAATAATCAACCAATCGGAACGCAAACAGTTCAGGAAAAAGCAGATAATATTCTGGCGAACGAAGCGTATTTTTCAAACCAAAGAAATTTAAGTGGTGAAACCAATACCTTTAATATAGCATTCAATAATAACGGTGTTCCATCAGCACGTGGTTTTTTAGATTTTGTTGCCATAGATTATTACAAACATTTAGCAGGTTATAATAAACAGTTCAAATTTAATTTTATCGAAGCTGTCTCTGAAGTTGGTGTGGGAGCTTTTCAAATCAACAATGCACAATCTATTTCACAGGTTTGGGATGTTACCGATCGATACAATGCCGCTTATAAAACTAATAATGCCGCAAACATTAGCTTAAAAATGCCTTTGGGTGAGTTAAGAGAATATGTAGCTGTTGATCAAAATGATATCTATACACCAATAGAAGTAAGTAATTCTAAAGTTACCAATCAAAATTTAAAAGGAACCATTTTAGCCAATGGTAATGTAGATTACCTTATTATTACCAACAATGAATTGATTTCGGCAGCAAACCGCTTGGCAAATCTGCACAAAACAAAAAGCAATCTAAATGTAAAAGTGGTGCCGCTTGATGCTATTTATAACGAATTTTCATCGGGACAGCAGGATGTGGTTGCCATCCGTAATTTTATTCGCTACGTTTATTTTGCCGGGAATCAAACGTTGAAATATGTGAATCTGTTTGGCGATGCTTCAACCAATTACTTTGATACGTCGTCTAACATCGTTCCAATATTTCATTATCTTTATAGTACCTTGTCTTCTTCTTCAAGGAATTTTAATGACTGGAGCACCTTTGCAACAGATGACTTTTATGCGTTGTTAGATGAAAGTGAGGGTGTATTTACAAATGAAACCTATAGAGGAATTGATGTGACTATAGGCAGGATGCCTGTAAAAACCACGCAAGAAGCCAATGCAATGGTTAATAAAGTGGAACAATATTTAAGCAACGAAAATGCAGGTAGATGGAAAAATGTATATACTGCTTTGGCAGATGATGTTGATGCCGGAAGCGATGTAAGTTTACAATTGGCATTAAATGAAATGGTTGATGAATTGGTTGAAAATAAACCTTATTTCAATGTCAAAAAAATAATAGCCGATTCGTATCAGCAACAAGTAGTAGCAGGTGGTCCGCGTTACCCGCAAGCAAAAGAAGATTTTTTAAACGGGATTAATTCCGGAAGTTTGGTGGTAAATTATTTGGGACACGGTGCAGAAACAGGCTTGGGAGGTGAGCGTTATTTCGAAATTCCGGATATAGAAAAATTGAATAATATAAATAAATATCCTTTATTTGCCATAATGACTTGTGATTTTACACGGTTTGATAATCCTGAACTAAAATCGGGTGGTGAATTTTTGTTCCTCCGTGAAAAAGCAGGAGCTATCGGGATATTGGCAACAACACGAAAAATAGGAATAACAAGTGCAAATCAATTCACAAAAAATGTTTCCCGTTGGTTGTTTGATTACAATAATACTTTACCCGATGTTTCAATGGCAGAGGCATTAATGTACACGAAAAATGATACAGAATATATGGTTTCCGAACAAGGTATGGTTGCTTTTGTAGGCGATCCGGCATTAAAACTGGCAATGCCTAAACCTAATATTATCATTACGCATGTTAATGAAGAAGCTATTGAAAATTTTACAGGAAGCTTACGTGCTTTGGATCGTGTAAAACTCAAGGGTCAGGTAACAACAGAATCAGGTCAGTTAATATCAAACTTTAATGGTGATTTGGCTGTGCAAATGTTCGATAAAAATCAGGAAAGAACCACTTTGGTTAATGATGGAATCGGCGCGCCAATGAATTTTACAACGTTAGGCGAAACTGTTTTTAGAGGGAATGCTACGGTAACTAATGGCGGCTTTGAAATAGAATTTGTTGTTCCAAAAGATATTAAAATTGCCGTGGGCGAAGGTAAGGCAAGTTTCTACGCAGTTAAAGAAGCAACTGTTTTAGATGAATATACCGGAGCAAACACAACAATAAAAATAGGTGGTGTAAACGAAAATGCCGCTGAAGACAATAAAGCACCGGAAATTAAGTTATATATGAATGACGAGTCATTTATTTCGGGCGGAATTACCAATAATTCACCATTGTTCCTGGCACATTTAGAAGATGAAAACGGAATGAATACAGCCAGCGGAATTGGTCATGATATGGTAGCTATTTTAGATGGAGATGAAAACAACCCTATCGTCATGAACGAGTTCTATGAAACCGAACCAAATAATTTTACCAAAGGGTTCGTAAACTATCCGTTCAGTAATTTAAAAGAAGGGTTGCATACCATTACATTTAAAGGTTGGGATGTGTACAATAATTTAGCAACTGCCACGTTAGACTTTGTAGTAGCTGCCGAAACCGGTTTACAGTTAGATAAGGTTCTTAATTATCCAAATCCTTTTGTTGATTATACCGAATTTTGGTTTCAGCACAATCGTCCGAATGAAACGTTACAGGTTCAAGTACAGATCTTAACGGTCACGGGGAAAATTGTAAAAACAATCAATCAAACAGTGGTTTCTGACGGGGTTTTGTCTAAAGAAATCAAATGGGATGGGCGCGATGATTTTGGAGACAGAATAGGTAAAGGAGTTTATATTTACCGATTAAAAGTAAAATCAACAGTATCTGGTGAACAGGCAGAAAAAATCGAAAAATTAGTAATCTTATAGTTTAGTAAAAACTATTAAAAACTAATTTTTATATTTGTTCAATATAATAAAACATAAATGAAGAGAATTTTAATAGCGGTTGTTAGTTTGTTAGCAGTAAATTATGGATTTGCTCAACAACGTGTACAAGTACCATTAGATAGTGAATATTATAGTCCGGCAATCACAACAGGGGTATCTTTTTTAACCATTACACCCGATGCCCGTTCAGGTGCCTTAGGCGATATGGGGGTGGCAACATCGGCAGATGCTTTTTCGCAATTCTATAACCCGGCAAAATATGCGTTTGCAGAAAAACAACAAGGTTTTGCCATGTCTTACACACCATATATGTCAAATATTGCAAGTGATATTTCGTTAATGGGCTTGAGTTATTACAATCGCATGAACGAACGTAGTGCTGTGGGAGCAAGTTTGCGTTATTTTAGTTTAGGTGAGATTAATATGAGAGATAATACAGGAAATGATTTAGGGAGTGTAAAGCCTAATGAATTTTCTATTGATATTTCTTATACTATTAAATGGTCAGATCATTTTGCAATGGCTGTTGCCGGTAGATATATTAGTTCTAATTTGAAATTACCTCAGGATGGAGAAACAAATGCTAATACGTTTGCAGTTGATGTAGCCGGATTTTATGAAAGCGACCGTATGCAGATGGGAGATTCTGAAGGTAGGTTGCGTGCCGGTTTTAATTTCCAGAATATGGGGCCAAAAATCAGTTACACAGGAGATACTAATATGTCTAGTAACATACCCACAATGTTGCGTTTAGGTTTGGGGTATGATTTTATTTTAGATAATTACAATACGGTAACCGTTTACGGAGAAACAACAAAATTGCTGGTTCCATCAAATATACCGCCTACTTTTACAGATACAAACGGTAACGGACAATTAGATGCAGGGGAGCAGGTGCACGATGGAGAAGCACTTCAAGAATATCGAGATATAGGGTGGTTCTCTGGTATGTTTAAATCTTTTGGTGATGCACCGGGAGGTTTCAGCGAAGAAATGCGCGAGTTTACCTGGTCTTTAGGTGCTGAATATTGGTATCAAAATTCATTTGCTTTCCGTTTAGGTTATTTTAACGAAGCAGAAGATAAAGGTGCACGTAAATTTGCAACTTTAGGAGCGGGCTTTAAATACAACATTGTAAATATTGATGTTTCGTATTTATTCGCAACCGGAAAAACACAAAACCCATTAGAAAACACCTTGCGTTTTTCTTTAACGTTTAATTTTGGTAGAGATTATTTCAAAAACTAATTTTTAATCAATTAATATAAAAGTCCAAACATTCGTTTGGACTTTTTTGTCGATTTTATGGAAGAAATTACAATTCAAACAACCTTTGTTTTGTTTCAAAATATAGAAAAATTACCTGCCGATATTCAAAATTTAATGCAGAAAGCAATCGAAACTCGTTCAAATGCCTATGCACCTTACTCAAATTTTAAGGTAGGAGCTGCAATTTTACTAAAAAGCGGCCGTGTAGTTTTGGGTTCCAATCAAGAAAATGCGGCTTTTCCGTCAGGTTTATGTGCAGAACGAACGGCTGTTTTTTCTGCGGGAGCTAATTTTCCAAATGATGAAGTTGTTTGTATATGCATCTCGGGTTCATCAACTAAAAAAGACACCTTAGAACCTGTCCCGCCTTGTGGAGCCTGTCGTCAATCATTATTAGAATACGAGAACAAGCAAAAAGCATTGATACCCATATATTTTATGGGAAAATCAGGAAAAGTGATAAAATCACCGTCTGTAAGAAACTTGCTGCCTTTTATTTTTAAAGAGGATAGTTTGTAATTTTTTCTTTTAATGGCACCCTTTACATTTATTTTGAGTCAATCGGTTTTTTGTAAAGAAGACTATTCTGTTCCCTAAGCTGATAAGAAAAAATAGTTGGGGTTCTATGTTTTTCTTTTTCCTAATGCAAACCGCTTTTGGTCTGCCGGATCAGATCCGGAATCTCATCCCACATATAAACCATTCGTGGTAAAAGCACCACGCGGGCATTGGCATCCAGTAACTTACAAAAAACATTAAAAAAATCACAAAACCATTTGCAAAGTTCAAAAAAAGGTTGGTATATTTGCAACCGCTTTTCAGGATACGGAAAGCCACGTTCATAGAAAGAAAAGGTTGCAAAAATAATCAAAAATAAATT
>Ga0164243_10000745_pt1 | contig 56660 bp, 55 predicted proteins | sample OricompcompostOP_FD_108781 | JGI IMG/M metagenome (GOLD analysis project Ga0164243, IMG submission 108781) | Organic Plus compost microbial communities from Emeryville, California, USA - Original compost - Organic plus compost (OP) | ecosystem: Engineered > Solid waste > Mixed feedstock >... | reverse complement strand
TGGATGCTGCACCGCGCCTCGGGGCTGAAGGACTGAACCATGCTGCTGAACATCGAAAAGCTGAAGGTCGAGGCGCGGGGCGAGGAAGGCTGGACCCCGATCCTGCACGGCGTCGATTTGCAGGTCGCCCGGGGCGAGGTCGTCGGGCTGATCGGCGAATCCGGGGCCGGGAAATCGACGCTGGGCCTTGCCGCGCTGGGGTTTGCGCAGGGCGGGCTGCGTTTCGCCGGCGGGCGGGTGATGCTTGACGGCACCGACCTGCTGGCCCTGCCCGAACGGCGGCGCCGCGCCTTTCGCGGCCGGCGCGTCGCCTATGTCGCGCAATCGGCGGCGGCCAGCTTCAACCCGGCCTGGCGGCTTCTGGACCAGTTCTGCGAGGGGCCGGCGATCCACCGCACGGCCTCCCGCGCCGAATCCGGGGATTTCGCGCGCCGGCTTTACGCTGCCATGCACCTGCCCGACCCGGACCGTTTCGGGCTGCGCTTTCCGCATCAGGTCTCGGGCGGGCAGTTGCAGCGGGCGATGGTGGCCATGGCCATGGCCTGCAAGCCCGACCTGATCGTTTTCGACGAACCGACCACGGCGCTGGACGTGACCACGCAGATCGGCGTGCTGGCGGCGATCCGGCAGGCGGTCGAGACCGCCGGCACGGCGGCGATCTATATTACCCACGACCTGGCCGTGGTCGCGCAGATGGCCGACCGCATCAAGGTCATGCGCCATGGCCGCGAGGTCGAGGAGGCCCCGACCCGCCGGATGATCGAGTCGCCGGCGCAGGATTATACCCGCTCACTCTGGGCGGTGCGCGAATTCCGGCGCCCGCCGCGCATCCTGCCGCGGGCCAGCGCGCCGACGATCAGCGTCCAGGGCGTGACGGCGGGCTATTCGTCGCTGGACGTGCTTGGCGAGGTCAGCTTCGACATTCCGCGCGGCGCGACCGTGGCAGTGGTGGGCGAATCCGGCTCGGGCAAGTCCACGACGGCGCGGGCGATCACCGGGCTCTTGCCGCCGCGCGCCGGGCATGTCGCGCTGAACGGCACGCCCCTGCCGCCGCGCCTGGCGCAGCGCCGCCCGGAACAGAAACGCGCGGTGCAGATGATCTATCAGATGGCCGACACGGCGCTGAACCCGCGCCAGACCATCCGCCAGATCCTGTCGCGGCCGCTGCAATTCTATCTGGGCCTGACCGGCCGCGCGCGCGAGGCGCGGCTCAACCAGCTGATGGAGCAGATCGAGCTGGAACCGGCGCGCTTTCTCGACCGTCTGCCGGGCGAGCTGTCGGGCGGGCAGAAACAGCGCATCGGCATCGCCCGGGCGCTGGCCGCCGATCCCGAATTCATCATCTGCGACGAGGTGACCAGCGCGCTGGACCAGCTGGTGGCCGAAGGCATCCTGCGGCTGCTGAGCAAGGTGCAGGACGAAACCGGCCTCAGCTACATGTTCATCACCCATGACATCGCCACCGTCCGCGCCATCGCCGACGAAGTGGTGGTGATGAAGGCCGGCCGCGTGATCGACAAGGGAAACTGCGCCGAGGTGCTGGACCCGCCGCGCCATGGCTATACGCGCGAATTGCTGGCCTCGGTGCCGCAGATGGACCCCGACTGGCTGACGCGGCGCATGGCCGAGGGCCGCCTTGCCGGGGGCGCGGCATGATCGCCGACCCGCAGGTGCTGGATTTCATCGCCCGGACCGAGGCCGCCTATCCGCCCCGGGCGAACGGCGCCGATGCCGCCGAAAACCGGCGTCTCTACGATGCGATGTGCGCGGTCTTTCGCGCCTCGCGCCCGCCCGGCCTGCCGGTCCGGGATCGCCGCATCGGCGGCGTGCCCTGCCGCCTCTATGGGGCGGAAACCGCAGTGGCCGTGGTCTATGTCCATGGCGGCGGCTTCGTGGTCGGCGGGCTGGACAGCCATGACGACGTCTGCGCCGAGATCGCCGACGCGACCGGCCTGCTGGTGGTCGCGGTCGATTACCGGCTGGCGCCCGAGCATCGCTGGCCGGCGCAGATCGCGGATGTGCAGGCGGTCTGGGACGCGCTGGACCGTCCCGCGGTGATCGCGGGCGACAGCGCCGGCGGGCTTTTGGCCGCCGCGCTCTGCCTGTCGCGGCACGGCGCGCGCCAGCCGCTGGGACAGGTGCTGGTCTATCCCGGCCTGGGCGGCGACGGCAGCGCGCCCTCCTATCGCGAGAATGCCGAGGCGCCCCTGCTGCGGACCGAGGACCTGGCCGCCTATCGGGCGGCGCTGCATGGCGGGGGCGATCCCGCCGATCCGCTGGCCCGTCCGCTGCGGGCCGAAAGCCTGGCCGGGCTGGCGCCGGCATTCGTCGTCACCGCCAATGTCGATCCGTTGCGCGACGACGGGCGCGACTATGTGCGGCGGCTGCGGGCCGAAGGCGTCGCGGCGCATTGGCGCAACGAGCCGGAACTGCCCCACGGCTATCTGCGCGCCCGCCGCCGCAGCGACCGCGCGCGGCGCAGCTTCCAGGCGATCCTGGCCGCGATCCAGCGTTTCGCCGGCCCGCCGCGCTGAGGGGCGACCCGCTGCGGGCTTGACATCGCGCCCCCCGGCACGAATGCCATGGGAAAGCCATGAGGGGGATCGCCATGCAGCGCAAAAGGGTCACGCTGGACGAGGTCGCAAGCGCCGCCGGGGTGTCGCGCGCCACGGTGTCGCTGGTGGTGCGCAAATCGCCCCTGGTCGCCGAACATACCCGCCAGAAGGTCGAGCAGGTGATGGCGGCGCTGGATTATGTCCGCGATATCGGCGCCGCGCGGCTGCGCAACAACAGCAGCCGCACCGTGGGGGTGATCGTGCCCAATCTGGTGAACTCGTTCTTCACCGAATTCCTGGCCGGCGTCGAACGGGTCATGGGCGAAGAGGACCGGGTCGTGCTGCTGGCCAACAGCCAGGACGATCCGCGGCGCCAGGACGGCATCCTGCAACGGTTTCGCGGCCATGGCGTCGATGGCGTGATCCTGTGCCCGGCCGAGGGGACGGCACCCGATCTGCCGGCGCGGATGCGCCAATGGGGGCTGGCGGTGGTGCAGGCGCTGCGCGAGGTCGGCCGCGACGCCACCGACTATGCCGGCGCGGATTACATCGAAGGCGTGCGGCTGGCGGTGCGGCACCTGGTCGGGCTGGGCCGCAGGCGCATCGCCTTTCTGTCGGTCGGCACCCGCACCTCGGCCCGCGACGAGCGGCTGGCCGGATTCGCCCGCGCCCTGGCCGAAACCGGGGCCGAGGATGCCGGCATCGTCGAGGCCGACCTGACCTGGGAAGGGGCGGCGCGCTCGGCCGCCGAGGTGCTGGCGCTGCGCAGCCGCCCCGAGGCGGTGCTGTGCTTCAACGACGTCCTGGCCGCGGGGCTGATGCTGGGCCTGCGCCGCGCCGGCAGCGAGCCGGGGCGCGCCATCGCCGTGGTCGGCCTGGACGACCTGCCGCTGGCCGAGCTGACCTATCCGCCGCTGACCAGCGTTGCCATGGACCCGGCCGGCATCGGCGCCGCCGCCGCCCGGCTGCTGGCCCGCCGGCTGGCCGAACCCGGCGCCGAAATCCGGCGTTCCATCCAGCCGCCGCATCTGATGATGCGCGAAAGCAGCGGGCGGCGCGCGGGTTGACTTTTGTGCAGGCTGAATTTAGATCGTTCTAAACAGCAGGAATCGACGCATCCGCAGGGGAGGGCAGATGTATCAGTTCAACTTCCAGCCCGTTTTCGACAATCTCGACCTGCTGCTTTACGGCGCCTGGCTGACGGTGCGGCTGTCGCTGATGGCCATGGTGCTGGGGCTGGTCGTCTCGGTCCTGGGCGCGGTGGCCAAGACCTCGGGCATCCGGCCGCTGCGCTGGCTGGTCGATGTCTATGTCGAGGTGATCCGCAATACGCCGTTCCTGGTGCAGATCTTCTTCATCTTCTTCGGCCTGCCCGCCGCCGGTATCAGCCTGTCGCCGAATGTCGCGGCGCTGGTGGCGCTGGTGGTCAATGTCGGCGCCTATGGGACCGAGATCATCCGCGCCGGCATCGAATCCATCCCCCGCGGCCAGATCGAGGCCGGACGCGCCCTTGGCCTGGGCCCGGTCCAGATCTTTCGCCATGTCGTCATGGTTCCGGCGCTGCGCAACATCTATCCCTCGTTGACCAGCCAGTTCATCTATCTGATGCTGACCTCCAGCGTGGTCTCGGTCATCTCGGCCAACGACCTTGCCTCGGCGGGGGCGGACCTGAATGCGCGCACCTTTGCCAGTTTCGAGATATATCTGGTGCTGACGATCCTGTATTTCCTGCTGGCGCTGGGGTTTTCGGCGCTGTTTGCGGCCATCCGCCGCCTGTTCTTCACCTATCCCGCGAGCCGCTGATGATCCGCGAGTTTTCCACGGCCGACCTGCTTTTCATCGCCATGGCGGTGCGCTGGACGCTGGTCCTGTCCGCCATCGCCTTTCTGGGCGGGGCCGTCGGCGGGCTGGTCGTCGCCCTGGCGCGCAGCGCGCAGGGACGGCTGCGCCGCCGCGTCGCGGCGGGCTTTATCCAGGTCTTCCAGGGCACGCCGCTGCTGATGCAGCTGTTCCTGGTCTATTTCGGCCTGGCCGTCATCGGCCTGCCCATCGACCCGCTGCTGGCGGCCGCCGTCGCGCTGACCCTGCATGCCAGCGCCTATCTGGGCGAAATCTGGCGCGGCGCCATCCAGGCGGTGCCGCCGGGCCAGACCGAGGCGGCGCTGGCGCTGGCGCTGTCCTACCGGGACCGGATGCGCCATGTCGTGCTGCCGCAGGCGATGCGGCTGGCGACGGCGCCGACCGTGGGTTTCCTGGTCCAGCTGATCAAGGGCACGTCGCTGGCCTCGATCATCGGCTTTACCGAACTGACCCGCGCCGGGCAGATCATCAACAACGCGACCTTCAAGCCGTTCCTGGTCTTCGGCACGGTGGCCGCGCTTTATTTCCTGCTGTGCTGGCCGCTGTCGCTTCTGGCGCGGCGCATCGAGGCGCGCATGCGGCTGGCCGTCGCCCGCTAACCGCCCGCGCGAAATTTCAACGAGGAGGAAGATCATGAAACCGAACCGTCGCACCCTGGTCGCCCTGGCCGCCGGCGCGCTGGCCATGGGCATGGGCATGGCCCCGCCGGCCGGTGCCGCCGATCTCGACACGATCATGCAGGCCGGAACCGTCAAGATCGGCATGCTGGTCGATTTCCCGCCCTTCGGCATCCAGGATGCCTCGGGCAAGCCTGACGGTTATGATGCCGACGTCGCCAAGGCGCTTGGCGAATTCCTGGGCGTGCAGGCGCAGATCGTGCCTGTGACCGGGCCCAACCGCATCCCCTATCTGCTTTCGGGCCAGGTCGATGTGCTGGTCGCCTCGCTGGGCATCACCCCCGAACGGGCGGAAAAGGTCGATTTCTCGAAACCCTATGCCGGCATCAGCATTGCTGTCTATGGCGACAGCGCGCTGGAGGTGGGGGACGCCGCCGGGCTGGCCGGCCAGTCCGTGGCCGTGGCCCGCGCCTCGACCCAGGATACCGGCGTTACCGCCGTGGCGCCGCAGGGCACCGATATCCGCCGCTTTGACGACGATGCCAGCGCGGTGCAGGCGCTGATGTCGGGCCAGGTCCGCCTGATCGGCCTGTCCAATGTGGTCTTTTCGCAGATCGCCGGCGTGGCGGGCGATCGCTTCGACAAGAAATTCGACCTGTCGAGCCAGGTCCAGGGCATCGCCGTCGCGCCGGGCTCGGACGCGCTGCTGGACCGGATCAACGCCTTTGTCGATCAGGCGGAATCCGACGGCACGCTGGACCAGATCCATCAGAAATGGCTGGGCGAGCCGCTGCCCGAATTCGTCAAGACCGCCCAGTGACCCGCGCCGCGCGGCCGTCGCGCGGCCGCGCGCCATGCCAGAGGGGAAAGCCTGCATGACCGAACCGGCCATCATCATGCGCGCCGTCAACAAGTATTACGGCGCCTTTCACGCGCTGGTCGACATCGACCTGACCGTGGCGCGGGGCGAGCGCATCGTCATCTGCGGGCCCTCGGGCTCGGGCAAATCGACGCTGATCCGCACCATCAACCAGCTCGAACCCATCGAATCCGGCAGGATCGTCGTGGACGGGGTGGAGCTGACCGCCGGCGGCGAGAACGTGGCCCGGGTGCGGCAGGATGTCGGCATGGTCTTTCAGTCCTTCAACCTGTTCCCGCACATGACCGTGCTGGAGAACTGCGTCCTGGCGCCGATGAAGACCCGCAAGATCCCGCGCGCCGAGGCCGAGGCGACGGCGCGCGAATACCTGGAACGGGTGCGCATCCCCGAACAGGCCGACAAATATCCCGCGCAGCTGTCGGGCGGCCAGCAGCAGCGCGTCGCCATCGCCCGCGCGCTGTGCATGAAACCGCGGATCATGCTGTTCGACGAACCGACCTCGGCGCTGGACCCGGAAATGGTCAAGGAGGTGCTGGACACGATGATCGACCTTGCGCGCGAAGGGATGACCATGCTTTGCGTCACCCATGAAATGGACTTCGCCCGCGCCGTGGCCGACCGGGTGATCTTCATGGACAAGGGCGTGATCGTCGAGGAAAACCCGCCCGGCGAATTCTTCGGCAATCCGCAGAACGAGCGGCTGCGCAATTTTCTGGGGCAGATCGCATGAGCCCGGGCCGCGATCCCCGCCCCCACCGCCGTCCCCGCATCCTGGTCCTGGCCGAGCTGAAGCCGCAGGACATGGCCGACCGGCTTGCGGCCGGATATGAGCTGGTCCGCGACATCGGCGAGGCCGCGGATGTCGAGGTGGTGCTGACCGCCGGCAATGTCGGGCTGACGGGGGCGCAGATGGCGATGCTGCCGGCGCTGCGGCTGGTGGCCGTGAACGGCGTCGGCGTCGATGCGGTGGACCTGGCCCAGGCGCGGCGGCGCGGCATCGCCGTCACCACCACCCCCGACGTGCTGTCGCTGGCGGTGGCCGAGATGGCGCTTGGCCTGGCGCTGGCGGCCGGGCGCCGCATCGCCGAGGGCGACCGCTTCATCCGCGCGGGGGGCTGGGCCGGCGGCGGCAAGCCGGGCCTGGGCCGGTCGGTGCTGGAGCGCCGCGCCGGCATCCTGGGCTATGGCCGCATCGGCCGCCGGCTGGCCGAGTTGCTGCGCGGCATGGGCATGGAGGTGCTTTACACCGCGCGGCGCGAACGCCCCGATGTCCCGGACGGCTTTCGCCCCGATGCGCGGGCGCTGGCCCGCGATTGCGAGTTGCTGTTCGTCACCGCCGCCGGGGGCGAGGAAACGCGCGGCCTGGTCGATGCCGAGGTTCTGGCCGCGCTTGGCCCCGGCGGCATCCTGGTCAATGTGGCGCGCGGCCCGGTGGTCGAGACCGGGCCGCTGGCCGCGGCGCTCGATGCGGGCACCATCGCCGGGGCGGGGCTCGACGTCTTCGACGACGAACCGCATGTGCCGCAGGCGCTGCTCGATGCCCCGAATTGCGTGCTGACCCCGCATATCGGCTCGGCCACGGCCGAGGCGCGGCGCGCCATGGCGCAGCTGGTGCTGGACAATATCGCCGCCCATTTCGCCGGCCGGCCGCTGCCCACCCCCTATGGCGTCTAGGATGCGCTATCTCTGCATCGGCGAGCCGCTGGTCGAGTTCACCGCGCGGCGCGACGCCCCCTCGACCTTCGACCGGCGGGCGGGCGGCGACACGCTCAACAGCGCCGTCTATCTGGCGCGGCTCCTGCCGGCCGGCTGGGTCGGCTACCTGTCGCGGCTGGGCGACGACGGCATGAGCGCATGGCTGCGCGGCTTTTTGACGCAAGAGGGGATCCGCGATCTTTGCGGCACCGAGCCGGGCGGCCGTCCGGGGCTCAGCTTCATCTCGACCGATGCGCAGGGCGAGCGCAGCTTTCTTTACTGGCGCGACCAGGCCCCGGCCCGCCGCCTGTTCCAGCCCGCGGACGAGACGGCGTTGCAGGCGGTGGCCGGGGCCGGCACGGTGCTGCTGTCCGCGGTCACGCTGGCCGTTCTTTTGCCCGAAGGCCGCGAGCGGCTGCTGGCCGCGCTGGAGCGGCGCCGCGCCGCGGGGGGGCGGATCGTGCTGGATACGAATTACCGCCCGGCGCTTTGGCCCGATGCCGGCACGGCGCAGGCGGTGATCGGCCGCGCGATAGGGCTGGCCACGCTGGTCCTGCCGTCGCTGGACGACCTGGGCGAGTGTTTCGGCATCGCCGGGCCGGACGGGGCGATGGCGCTGCTGGCCGGGCTGGGCGCGGCCGAGATCGTGCTGACCACCGGCGGCGGCGCGGTGCTGCGCCGTCCCCCCGGGGGCGGCGGGATCGAGACCCATCCCCTGCCGCCCAGGGTCGCCGCGACCGACACCACCGGCGCCGGCGACAGTTTCAACGCCGGCTGGCTGGCCGCGCGCGAGGCGGGCCTGTCCCCGGCCGAGGCCGTGGCCCGGGCCGCCCGCCTGGCCTCGGCGGTGATCGCCCATCCCGGCGCGGTCATCCCGCGCGACGCCATGCCCGACCTGGGCCTGCCGGCGGCCATGTGATTGCCGCCATGCCTGCCCGCCAGGGTCCCGGACGCCGCCCGTCCCGGCGCGTGGACCGGCCCTGATCGGCACCGCAATGCGCGAAAGCCGTTGCAGCGCGCGGCCGCATCATAAAAACATGCGACAAAGACTGCGCATCACACAGGGAGTTCGTCATGAAATTGAATAGGCTGCTGATCGGCGCCGCTGCCGCTGCCGCCATCGCCCTGGCCGGGGCGACGCAGGCCGAACCCGTCAAGGTCGGCATGATCACCACGCTGTCGGGCGGCGGCGCGGGCCTGGGCGTCGATACCCGCGACGGCTTCCTGCTGGCGCTGAAGAATGCCGGCGAGGCCGGACAGGCGGTCGAGCTGGTGATCGAGGACGACCAGCAGAAACCCGATGTCGCGGTGCAGATCGCCGACAAGATGATCCAGTCCGAACAGGTGGACGTGCTGACCGGCATCGTCTGGTCGAACCTGGCCATGGCGGTGGTGCCGGCGGCGGTGGCGCAGGGCAAGTTCTACCTGTCCACCAATGCCGCGCCCTCGCAACTGGCCGGGGCGGGCTGCGATCCGAAATATTTCTCGGTCTCTTATCAGAACGACAACCTGCACGAGGCGGCGGGCGCCCATGCCACCGAGGCCGGGATCGGCAAGGTCTTCATCATGGCGCCCAACTATCCGGCCGGGCATGATTCGCTGGCCGGGTTCAAGCGTTACTACAAGGGCGCGCTGGCGGGCGAGATCCATACCCAGGTCGGCCAGACCGATTACGCCGCCGAGATCGCCCAGATCCGCGCCAGCGACGCGGATGCAGTGTTCTTTTTCCTGCCCGGCGGCATGGGCATCGCCTTCATGAAGCAATATGCCGAATCCGGCGTCGGCAAGCCGGTGATCGGGCCGGGCTTCAGCTTCAGCCAGGACGTGCTGCCCGCGGTGGGCGATGCCGCGCTGGGGGTCAGGAACACCGCGCAATGGTCCAAGGACCTGGAGAACGAGGCGAACCGGGCCTTTGTCGAGACCTTCCAGGCGGAATACGGCCGGCTGCCCTCGCTTTACGCGGCGCAGGCCTATGACACGGCGAACCTGCTGCTGTCGGCGGCGGCCAAGGCCGATCCGGGCGATGCCGATGCCTTTCGCGCCGCGCTGGCCCAGGCGGATTTCCCCAGCGTGCGCGGCAAGTTCCGCTTTGGCCCGAACCAGCACCCGATCCAGGACTATTACGTGCGCGAGGTGGTCAAGGAAGGCGAGGTGCTGACCAACCGCATCATCGGCCCGGCCATGACCGATCATGGCGACGCCTATGCCGGGCAGTGCAAGATGTAAGCCCTGCCGGGCCGGGTCGATAAGCCCCGGCCCCTGGCAATGCGGGAGATGACGCGGTGATGCTTCTGGCCGAGCAGGCGCTGAACGGCCTGCAATACGGGATGATGCTGTTTCTGATGGCGGCCGGGCTGACCCTGGTCTTTGGCGTCATGGGGCTGATCAACTTGGCGCATGGTGCGCTTTACATGACCGGGGCCTTTGCCTGTGCGGCGGTGGCGGCGGCCAGCGGCTCGTTCTGGCTGGGGCTGGCGGCCAGCCTTGTCGCCGCCGCCGCGGCCGGCGCGCTGGTCGAGATGGCGGTGATCCGCCGGCTTTACGCCCGCGACCACCTGGACCAGGTGCTGGCGACATTCGCGCTGATCCTGGTGTTTTCCGAGGGCACGCGCTGGCTGTTCGGGTCCTTTCCGCTTTACCTGACGCTGCCGCCTGCGCTGTCGGGGGCGGTCATGCTGCCGGGCGGGCTGCATTACCCGCTGTTCCGGCTGGTCATCATCGGCTTCGGCGCGGCGGTGGCGCTGGGGCTGTGGTGGCTGATCGCCCGCACCCGGCTGGGCATCCGCATCCGCGCCGGCGAGGCGGACCGCGAGATGATCGGCGCGCTGGGGGTGGATATCGCCCGGCTTTACACCATCGTCTTTGCGCTTGGCGCGGCGCTGGCGGGGCTGGCAGGCGCGCTGGTCGGCACCATCCAGTCGGTGCAGGTCGGCATGGGCGAGCCGGTGCTGATCCTGGCCTTCGTGGTGGTGGTGATCGGCGGCATCGGCTCGATCAAGGGCGCCTTCATCGGCGCGCTGCTGGTCGGCATGACCGACACGCTGGGCAAGGCGCTGCTGCCGGGGCTGCTGTCGCGGGCCTGGGACGCGGCCGGCGCCAACAGCCTGGGCGCCTCGCTGGCTTCGGTGCTGATCTATGTGCTGATGGCGGTGGTGCTGATCCTGCGGCCGCAGGGGCTGTTCGGGGCGCAGGGGGCCGAGCGATGAGAGCGATGAGGTTGAACCGCGACGCCGCCGTCAACCTGGCGATCCTGGCCCTGCTGGTCGCCACCGCCATCGGCGCGCATGTGCTGGGCAAGGGCTTTGCCGTCACGCTGGCGACCAAGGCGGCGATCTTCGGCCTGGCCGGGGTGGGGCTGAACCTGGCGCTTGGCTATGGCGGGCTGGTATCCCTTGGCCATGCCGCCTTTTTCGGCATCGGCGGCTATGTCACCGGCATCCTGGCCAGCCATGCCGCTGCGGGCACGCCGGTCGCGACCCTGCCCTTTGCCGTCATGGGCAGCAACGAAATGCTGGGCATCTGGCCCGCGGCGATGCTGGCCTCGGGACTGGCGGCGCTGGTCATCGGGGCGCTCAGCCTGCGCACCTCGGGCGTCTATTTCATCATGGTGACGCTGGCCTTTGCGCAGATGCTTTACTATTTCGCCATCAGTTGGCCGCGCTATGGCGGCGAGGACGGGCTGAGCTTTTATGTCCGCAACAGCTTTCCCGGCTTGAACACCTTTGCCCCGATCCAGTATTTCGCCATCTGCGCCGTGCTGCTGGCGGCGGCGCTGGCCCTGACCGCCATGGTCACGCAATCGCGTTTCGGCCTGGCCTTGCAGGCGGCGCGGCAGAACGGCCAGCGCACCGTCGCGGTCGGCATCCGCCCCTATGCCGTCCGGCTGACGGCATTCGTGCTGTCGGGGACGATCGTCGGGCTGGCGGGGGCGCTTTATGCCGACCTGAACCGCTTTGTCAGCCCGGCCATGCTGTCCTGGCACATGTCGGGCGAGATCATGGTCTTTGTCATCCTGGGCGGCGTGGGCCGGCTTTGCGGGCCGGTGGCGGGCGCGGCGCTTTTCATCCTGCTGGAACAGGTGCTGGGCGGCGTCAGCGATTACTGGCAGGCGCTGCTGGGCCTGTTGCTGCTGGGGATCGTGCTGTTCGCCCCCGGCGGGCTGATCGGCCTGGTGACGCGAAGGGGCCGCCATGCCTGAACGGCGCCAACCCGTGCTGGAGATCCGCGGCCTGCGCAAGTCCTTTGGCGCGCTGGTCGCGACCGATAATGTCAGCCTGGACCTGCGGCCGGGCGAGATCCACGCCCTGATCGGCCCGAACGGCGCCGGCAAGTCCACGCTGATCAGGCAGATCCTGGGCGAGATCCGGCCCGATGCCGGCAGCATCAGCCTGGGCGGCCGGGCGATAGACGGGCTGGACGCGGCGGCGCGGGCGCGGCTGGGGCTGGCGCGCAGCTTCCAGGTCTCGTCGGTGATCGCGGATTTCACCGTGCTGCAAAACGTCATGCTGGCGGTGGCCGGGGCCAGTGGCGCGGTCTTTCGCTTTCTGCGGCCGGCGCTGGCCGACCGCAAGCTGACCGAACCGGCCCTGTTCCATATCGAGCAGGCGGGCCTGGCCGGGCGGCACCTGGTCCCCGCCGCGGCGCTGTCGCATGGCGAGCGCCGCAAGCTGGAGATCGCCATGGCGCTGGCGCTGCGCCCGCGCGCCTTTCTGCTGGACGAGCCGATGGCCGGCATGGGGCTGGAGGGCGGCCGGCAACTGACCGCCATCCTGTCCGACCTGCGCGCCGAGGCGCCGATCCTGCTGGTCGAACATGACATGGACGCCGTCTTTGCGCTGGCCGACCGCATCTCGGTCCTGGTCTATGGCCGCATCATCGCCACCGGCAGCGTGGCCGAGATCCGCGCCGATCCCGAGGTGCGGCGCTCTTATCTGGGAGAGGGGGCATGACCCGGCTGCTGGAACTGCACGAGGTGACGGCCTGTTACGGGCCGGTGCAGGCGCTGTTCGGCGTCACGCTGGACCTGGACCAAGGCGAGGTGGTGGCGCTGATGGGCCGCAACGGCATGGGCAAGACCACGACCATCCGCTGCATCTGCCGGCTGATGCCGCATTCGGGCGGCAGCCTGCGCCTGGCCGGCCTGGATCTGGCGGGCCTGACCGCGCCCAGGGTGGCGCGGCTGGGCGTCGGGCTGGTCCCCGAGGGGCGGCGCTGTTTCGCGCCCTTGACCGTGGCCGAGAACCTGACCGTCGCCGCCCGCCCCGGTCCCTGGGACATGGCCCGCGTCTGCGCGCTGTTTCCGCGCCTGCGCGAACGCATGGGCCAGGTCGCGCGCACCCTGTCGGGGGGCGAACAGCAGATGCTGGCCATCGGCCGGGCGCTGATGACCAATCCGCGCCTGCTGGTGCTGGACGAGGCGACCGAGGGGCTGGCCCCGGTCGTGCGCCACGAGATCTGGCAGGCCGTGCGGCGGCTGAAAGCCGAGGGGCTGTCGATCCTGCTGGTGGACAAGTCGCTGGCCGAGATCGCCCGCGTCGCCGACCGCGCGGTGATCGTCGAACGCGGCGCGACGGTCTGGCGGGGCGGCATGGCCGATCTGACCGCCGATCTGGCGGACCGTTATCTGGGGGTGTGAATGACGCTTTATCGGGGCATGAACCGGCAGGAACTGGACGCGGCCTATAGCAATACCGCCAGGCTTGCGGATTTTCCGGGCTTGATGCGGGATTTCCGCGCCCGGAGCGAGGCTTTCCATGCCGCGCAGCATGGCCGGCGCGACCTGCGCTATGGTCCCGGCGCGCGCCAGACCTATGACTGGTTTTCCTGCGGCCGGGCGGATGCGCCGGTCCTGGTCTTCATCCATGGCGGCTATTGGCAGAATTGCGTCAAGGAGGATTTCGCCTTTTGCGCCAAGGGTCCGCTGGCGCATGGCCATGACGTGGTGCTGGCCGAATACACGCTGGCGCCCGAGGCGTCGATGACGCAGATCGTGGCCGAGATCGGGCAGCTTCTGGACCATCTGGCGGCGCAGGGGGCCGGGCGGCTTTGCCTGGCCGGCCATTCCGCCGGCGGGCATCTGGCGGCCATGCATCGCGGCCATCCCGCTGTCGGCTCGGTGCTGGCGATCAGCGGGCTTTTCGAGCTGGAGCCGATCGCCCTGGGCCAGTTGAACGACAAGCTGCAACTGACCCCGGCCGAGATCGCCGCTTGCAGCCCGCAGCGCCATATCGGCGCGGGCGCGCCGATGCTGGTCGCGGTGGGGGCCGAGGAATTGCCGGAACTGATCCGGCAGTCCGGCGATTATGCGGCGGCCTGCCGGCAGGCGGGGCAGCGGGCGGCGCTGCTGCATGTGCCGGGCTGCGACCATTTCCGGGTCCTGGACGACCTGGCGGACCCCGGCGGGGCGCAATGGGCGGCGCTGGCCCGGCTGGACGCATGATCCTGGGCCGGACGCGGCCCCGCCCCCGGTTATGATCCCCCGCCGCCATCGCCGTCGCCGTCCCCGGACGACGGCCGGTCCCGGCCATGGTCCGGGCGCGACAGCCGTTCGTCCAGTGCCCGGGTGAAACTGTCGAAATCCGCGGCAAAGGCCGCCAGCCGTTCCTCGGACCAGTCGCCGGCGATGTCGCGGATCAGCCCGTATTTCACCCGCTGGATCTCGGCCAGGACCCGCTCGCCGCTGTCGCTGCGCTGCAATACCGCGCGACGCGCATCCTGCTGCGAGACGGCGCGGATCAGGAAACCCCGCTGCACAAGCTCGGCCACCAGACGGCTGGCGCGCGAAGGGTCGATGCGCAGCTGCCGCGCGATATCGCCGACGCAGACCTCGGCCGCCGCGGGATCGGCGCCCCGGGCATCGGTCCGGCCGGCGCCGGGCAGGGCGGGTCGGGCTGGCGCATCGGGGCGCGGCGGCACGAGGCCCAGAACGTCCAGGTCCGAGATGTCGAGCATGGGCGCGACATTGCGCAGGGCCAGCCGGCTGATCACCCGGCGGCCGATCAGCACGCGCAGCCGGCCCATGGAACGGGATATACCCTCGATCCCGGCCCTGCGGGCGCTGTCCTGCCGCATCGACGCTGCCCCCCTTTCTCGTGCCGGTTCCGTCTGCAAGATCATATGCGCCAATCATGTGCGCTTGACACATATATGCGCACGGCACATATTCCGCAACGCAAACTCAGCCCGCAGCCGGTTCTGCGCCGGTTCTGCGGATCCAGGTCAGGTCTTCCGCCCATGCCCCAGCAGATTGAAGCCGGTCCTTCGGGGCTCAGCCATCGCCGCCGCAGGATCGTTTTCTGCTTTCTGATGCTGGGCATGTTCATGGCCTCGCTGGACAATCAGGTGGTTTCGACAGCCTTGCCGACCATCGTGGGCGAATTCAGCGCCATCGAGCGGTTCGGCTGGGTCGGTTCGGCCTATCTGCTGGCGCAAAGCGCGATCATGCCGGTCTATGGCAAGCTGGGGGACCTGTTCGGGCGGAAATATGTGATGATCTTTGCGGTGGCGCTGTTCACGCTGGGCTCGGTCCTGTGCGGGCTGGCCTGGTCGATGGACAGCCTGATCGCGGCGCGCGCCTTTCAGGGGCTGGGCGCGGGCGGCATCATGGTCTCGATCTTTTCGATCAATGCCGATCTGTTCGCCCCGCGCGAGCGGGCGCGTTATCAAAGCTTTTCCAGCCTGGTGCTGATGGCCTCGGGTTCGGTCGGCCCGGCGCTGGGCGGCACGATGAGCCAATATCTGGGCTGGCGGTCGATCTTTCTGATCAACCTGCCGGTGGGCGCCCTGGCGCTGGTGGGGCTGGCGCTGCTCTTGCCCTATCGCCGGCCGCAAAGGCAGCCCAGGATCGACTATTTCGGGGCGCTGACCCTGGCGTTGGCGATCGCCGGCATCGTGCTTTGGGCCGATAGCCGGTCGCTGTTCGGTTCGCTGACCGCGGCGCCGGCGCTGGCGCTGCCGGCGATTTCGGCCCTTGCGCTGGCGCTTTGGCTGTGGGTCGAGCGCCGGGTCCCCGAGCCGATCATCCCGCTGCGCCTGTTCCGGGGCCGCAACTTTCCGCTGTTGCTGATCGTGGCGGCGGCCAGCGGCGGCATGGCCATCGGCATGGTCAATTACCATGCGCTGTTCTTGCAGATGACGACCGGCCTGTCGCCGGCGGCGGCCGGGCTGTTCTTCATCGCCGTGACCGGGGGGCTTGCCGCCGGGTCGCTGACGGCGGGGCGGCTGATCTCGACCACCGGGCGTTACAAGCCCTGGCTGGTGCTGAGCCTGTGCCTGGCGATGGGCTGCCTGTTCGGCCTGTCGGTGCTGCCGTTGCATGCGCCGTTCTGGGTGGTGGCGGGCCTGCTGCTGGGGCAGGGCGTGGCCATCGGGCTGGGCCAGCAGGGGCCGGTGATCGGGGCGCAGGTTTCTTCTCCTGCCGGGGATGTGGGCGCGGCGACCGGCGCGGTCACGCTGGCGCGCATGGGCGGCGCCTCGCTGGCGATTTCGGTCTATGGCGCGATCCTGTCGGATCGGCTGGCCCATGCCTCGGTCGCAGGCGCCGGGCCGCTGGCCGAGATGACGCCGGGGCGCATGGCGGCGCTGGCCGCGCCGGCGCGCGAGGCGGTTTCGGCCGCCTTTGGCGAGGCTTTCGGCTGGGTCTATCTGGCGGCGGTGGGGCTGGCGACGATGGGGCTGGCGGCCGCGATCATGCTACGCCCGGTGCTGCTGGCGCCCAACCGCCCGGACGAGGCCGCGGGCGCCGAGCTGGGCGCCGCGACGGCCCAGGCCGGCTGAAGCCGCGCCGGGGCTGACCGGCGCCGGGAACAGGGGAAATCCGCCGCCCCGCATGGCCTTGGACATGCCCGGCAGATCCGGCTGCCGGGACGGGCGGCAATCCAGTCCGGCCGCCTTCGGGCGACGTCATTCGGACGGGTGCGGCGCCGCTGTCGGGCCAGGGCGCCATGTCATGTCGGACCAGGCGCGGCGGGGTGGCGGGCATTCCGGATCGCAGCCCTGACATGGTCCAGGCCCGGTCGGGCCGGGGGAATGGTCTTGGCTTCTCAGCCTCGCCCATGCCGGTGCCGGTGCCGGTGCCGGTGCCGGTCGTGCCCCTTTCAGCGGTTGCTGTCGATCCAGCGCGACAGCAGCTGGCGGTCGCGAAAGCATTCGTCGGGCACGGCGCGGCGCTTGATGCGGGCAATGCGCTCGGCGAAGGCGACCTGTTTCGAGGTCGGCAGCCCCGTCGGCGGCCGCATCCGCGCCTGCGCCTCGATCCAGGCGCTGAGCGCGCGGCGGTCCTGCTGGACCTCCCACGGCAAAAGGGCCTGGTTCCGCTGCGCCAGCGAACGGGCATAGGCGATCTGGCGCGGCGTGGCCGGCAGGGCAAAGGTGGTGGCATCCATGGCGGATCTCCCTTGCGGATCATGCCCCCAATCTAGAACATATCGGGAACAAAATCAATCCGGCCCGGATGCCGCGCCCCTTACAGGGCCCATCTGCGCGTCAGGATCTTTTCGATTTCCAGGATGGTCATGAGCGCGACCCCGACCAGCACGATCACCAGCCCGTCGACAAAGGCCACGGGCGCGCTGTCGAACAGCCGGTGCATGAAGGGCGCATAGGTGAACAGGACCTGCCCGGCCACCACCGCCGCGACCGCCCCCAGCACCGCGGGCGTGCCCATGGCGCCGACCAGGCTGAACGAGCTGCGATGCAGGTAGCGCAGGTTGAACAGATAAAAGATCTCCATGACCACCAGCGTATTGACGACCATGGTGCGAGCGCCCTCGATCGCGTAGCCGCGCTGCTGGGCATAGGCGAAGATGCCGAACACCCCCAGCATGAACAGCACCGAGACGAAGCCGATGCGCCAGACCAGAAAGCGCGACAGGATCGGCGCGTCGCGCCGGCGCGGCGGGCGGCGCATCACGTCGGGCTCGGGCGGCTCGAAGGCCAGCACCAGCCCCAGCGTGACGGTCGTGATCATGTTGATCCACAGGATCTGCACCGGCATCATCGGCAGGGCCAGGCCCAGGACGATCGCCAGGATGACGCACAGCACCTCGCCGCCATTGGTGGGCAGCGTCCAGCCTATCACCTTGCGGATATTGTCATAGACCGTGCGCCCTTCATGCACCGCGGTGACGATCGAGGCGAAATTGTCGTCCAAGAGCACCATCTGCGCCGCCTCCTTGGCGGCCTCGGTGCCCTTGCGGCCCATGGCGATGCCGACATCGGCCTGCTTGACGGCGGGCGCGTCGTTCACCCCGTCGCCGGTCATGGCGACGATATGGCCGTTGGCCTGCAGCGCATTGACGATGCGCAGCTTGTGCTCGGGCGTGGCGCGGGCAAAGACGCTGACCTCTTCGACGACGCGGCGCAGCCTTTCGTCGGCCGTGCCGTCCAGCGCCGCCCCCTCCAGCACCTTGGGGTCGTCGGCGATGGCCAGTTGCCGCGCGATGGCGGCGGCCGTGCCCCGGTGGTCGCCGGTGATCATCTTGACCGCGATCCCGGCCGAGCGGCATTCGGCCACCGCGGCCACCGCTTCGTCGCGCGGCGGGTCGATGAAGCCGGCCAGGCCCAAAAAGGTCAGCCCGCATTCGACCATGGCGAAATCCAGCCGCTCGATTTCCGGGCCGGCGGGCTTGCCGGCAAAGCCCAGCACGCGCTCGCCGCTTTCGGTGCAGGCGTCGATGCGGGCCTGCCAATAGCGGGGATCGAGCGGCCGGGCCGTGTCGCCCGCCGCCTGGCTGGCGCACATGGCCAGCACCTGTTCCGGCGCGCCCTTGACCAGGATCAGCCGGCCCCCCCGGCCCCCCGGAGCCTGGGCCCGCGGATCGTCATGCAGCGTCGCCATGAAGCGATGCTGCGCGTCAAAGGGGATCTCGTCGCGCCGGTTCCAGGCGGCGCGTTCAGTTTCCGGGTGCAGGCCGGCCTTGGCGGCAAGGGCGACCAGCGCGCCCTCCATCGGGTCGCCCAGCACCGTCCATTGCCCCTCTCCCTCGACCAGCCGGGCATCGTTGCACAAGAGCCCGGCCCGGATCAGCGCCTCGCGCCCGGCATCAGGCGGGGCGGCGGCGGCGGCGGGATCGAGGAATCCGCCTGCGGGCGCATAGCCGGTGCCGGTCACGGCGGTCGCGGCATCGGCGGTGACCAGGTGGCGCACGGTCATCTCGTTGCGGGTCAGCGTGCCGGTCTTGTCCGAGCAGATCACCGAGGTCGCGCCCAAGGTCTCGACCGCGGGCAGGCGGCGCACCACGGCATTGCGCGCGGCCATGCGGCGCACGCCGATGGCAAGCGTGATGGTGATGACGGCGGGCAGTCCTTCGGGGACGACGCCGACGGCCAGCGCCACCACCACCATCAGCGCATCCAGCCAGGCATAGCCGCGGAACAGGGCGGCATAGGCGAAAAGCAGTGCCCCTGTGGCGATGGCGAACCAGGTGAAACGGGTGCCGAAATCGTCGATCTGGCGCAAAAGCGGCGTGGTCATGCCGTGGACCGAGCCGATCATCCCCGAGATGCGGCCGATTTCGGTCTGCGGCCCGGTCGCCACCGCCACGCCGATGCCCTGGCCGGTGGTGACCAGCGTGCCGGAATGCAGGATCGGCGCCCGGTCGCCAAGCGCGGCATCGGCGGCGACCGGCCGCTCGGTCTTGTCGGCCGGGACCGATTCCCCGGTCAGGATCGCCTCGTCGGCGCTGAGCCCGCGCGCATGCAGCAGGCGCAGGTCGGCGGGCACCTTGTCGCCGGCCTCGACCACGACGATGTCGCCGGGCACGATCTGCCCGGTGTCCAGAACATGCCTTTCGCCCTGGCGCAGCACGGTGGCGCGGGGGGCGATCATGTCGCGGATGGCGTCCAGCGCCTGTTCGGCCTTGCCTTCCTGGACAAAGCCGACCACGGCGTTGATCAGCACCACCAGCACGATCACCGCGCCGTCGATGACATGTCCCAGCGCGATGGCGGCACATGCAGCCGCCAGCAGGAAATAGATCAGCGCATTGTTGAACTGGGCCAGAAAGCGCAGCACCGGATGGGTGCGGGCGGCCGGCGGCAGCGCATTCGGGCCGAAACGGGCCAGCCGCCGCGCCGCCTCGTCATGGGTCAGCCCGTCCATGCCGGTCGCCAGCGCGGCGCAGGTCTCTGCGCCGCTGCGGGCATGCCATGGGGTCTGGTCCGGCGCGATCTCGGCTGGCTTCACGGCGCTCTCCCTGGGCGATTCCCTGTCCCGGTGCTGTCCGGCGGCATCCGCAGGACGGTTCTTCGATGCGCGGCCTGGGCGCTGCGGGCGGGGGCGGTCCCGGCCCTATCGTTGCAGCACATAGGTGCCGGGCGCATCGGCCAGCGGGGCATAACCGGCCTTGGCCGCGCCCATGGCCGGCGGCGCGCCGCGCCGGGACGAGGAATGCGCGGCCAGCCATGCCGTCCATGCCTCCCACCAGGATCCCGGCCGCGCCTCGGCGGTCTCGGCCCAGTTGTCGGGGCTGGGGCAGCGCCCGCCGGCCTCGCGCAGCGCGATGCGATAGCGCCGGCGCGGCCGGCCCGGCTCGCTGACGATGCCGGCATTATGGCCGCCGCTGGTCAGCACGAAGGTCAGCTCGGTATTGCTGAGGTAATGGATCTTGAACACCGAGCGCCAGGGCGCCACATGGTCGCGTTCGGTGCCGACCACGAAAATCGGCACGCGGATGTTCTGGATCGCGGCCGGCCGCCCCTCGACCATGAAGCGCCCCGAGGCCAGTTCGTTGTCCAGGTAAAGCCGTTTCAGATATTCGGCATGCATGCGATAGGGCATCCGCGTCGAATCGGCGTTCCAGGCCATCAGGTCGATCATCGGCCGCCTTTCGCCCATCAGATAGTCATGGACCATGCGCGACCAGATCAGGTCGTTCGAGCGCAGCAGCTGGAACGCCCCGGCCATCTGGTCGGCGGACAGATAGCCGCGATTCCACATCATGCTTTCCAAGAGGTTCACCTGGCTGTGGTCGATGAACAGCGCCAGTTCCCCCGGCTCGCTGAAATCGGTCTGCGCGGCCAGCAGGGTCAGGCTGGCCAGCCGGCTGCCGCCCTCATGCGCCATGTCGGCGGCGGCGATGGACAGCAGCGTGCCGCCCAGGCAATAGCCGGCGGCATGGACCTTGCGGCCGGGCAGGATGGTCTCGACCGCCTCCAGTGCCGCCATCACCCCCAGCCGGCGATAGTCGTCCAGCGTCAGGTCGCGATCATCGGCCCCCGGGTTGCGCCACGAGATGCAAAAGACGGTATGGCCCTGGGCCACCAGATGCCGGATCAGCGAATTATGCGGCGACAGGTCCAGGATGTAATATTTCATGATCCAGGCCGGCACGATCAGCACCGGCTCGGCCATCACCGTCTCGGTGGCGGGGGCGTATTGGATCAGCTCGATCAGGTGGTTGCGATAGACCACCTTGCCGGGCGTCACCGCCACGTCCTTGCCGACCACGAAATCCTCGGTCCCGACCGGGGGCTGGCCCGTGGCGTCGCGGATCATGTCCTCGGTCCAGTTGCGCAGGCCCTGCACCAGGTTCATGCCGCCGGTCTGCATGGTGCGGGCGATCACCTGGGGATTGGTCGCCGGCAGGTTCGAGGGCGAGAACACGTCCAAGACCTGCCGCGCCGCGAAAGAAACGATTTCCTGGTGATGGGGGTTCACCCCCGGCACCTCATGCGTGGCATTGTGCCACCATTGCTGTTGCAGCAGGAATGCCTGGGCCCAGATGCTGAAGGGCGGCTTTTGCCAGCCCTCGGCGGCAAAGCGGTAATCGCCGGGCAGCGGGTCGATGCAGGCGGGCGTCTGCCGGTCCAGGTTCAGCGCCGCCAGATGGCACAAGAGCCGGGCGGCCTTGCGATTGGCCTTGTCGATCAGCTCCATCTGCTTGCCCGGCGCGGCGGCCAGGTGCATGGTCCAGTCCTGCATCGCCAGCGTCAGCGCCGCCGGCGACAGCCCGCCGGTGAACTGGCCCAGAAAGGCGCCGCGCATGCGGTCGAAGGTGCGGAATGCCTCGCGCCCCAGCGTTTCGGGGCAGGGGACCGGCGGCAGCTCGGCAGGGGTGGCAGGTGTCGGCGCGCTGGTCGGAGTCTTCATCGGCATCTCCTCGGCGGTCTCGGGGCAAGGCGTCGGGGTCTTGCCGCCCTCCTAGCGGATATCGAAGCGCGGCGACGTTGATTCAAGTCAAGCAAGGCGGCTTTGCCCGCCCCGGTCCCCGGAGGCCCCGGTCGGCCGCCCGGCGCCGTCCACGCCCCGCGCCATCCATGGCGTCCCCGCGCAAGGCCCGGCGTCCTCTTCTCCATGGCGGCCGGTCCAAGGTCGGCTTCGCGGTGGTCCCCGTCCCCCGCGTCCCGTCCGCGGTCCGTCTGCGGTCCGTCTGCGGCCTCAGCCCCGGCCGTCGGCGTCGCGGTCCTGCCGGTGCCGGCGCAGCGCCCAGGCCAGCCCCCCGGCCCACAGCGCCGCCAGCGAAAACCAGGTCGCCGCATAGCCCAGATGGCTGTTGCGAAAGCGGATCACGGTCAGTCCGCCGATAGGCTGCCCGTCCCCGGCAGAGGCATCGGCATCGACGAAATAGGGTGCGACCGGCCCAAGCCCCTGCGCCGCGGCGATGGCGGCGGTGTCGCGGGAATACCAGCGCCCGGCCTGCGGATCGTTGCTGCGCAGAAAGGCGCCGCCCGGCTGGCTCATGCGCAAGAGCCCCGTCACCGTGACCTCGCCCCGGGGCAGGGGGCGGTCGTCGCGGGCGCTCTCGGCCACGAAGCCGCGATTGACCAGCAGGGTCCAGCCCCGAGGCGTCCGCAGCGGCGTCATCACCCAGAAGCCGGGCCCGCGTTCCGTCACCGCCTTGACCAGCGTATCGGCCCCGGCGCGATAGGTTCCGGTCGCCGTCACCCGGCGATATTCGCCATCGCGCGCCGCCAGCCCGGCCCATTCGGCGGGGCCGGGGGCGGGGACCGGCGGTGCGGCCAGCCGCGTCTCGACCCGCGCGATCAGCCGGGTCTTCCAGCCCAGCCGCTGCACCTGCCAGACCCCCAGCGCGCAAAGCGCCAGGAACACCGCCAGCGCCCCGGCCAGCGCCGAAAGCCGGCGCAGGGTCACGAGCCGAAGCCCTGCATCAGCTGGTGATCCATCTGCGGCATCATGTTGGTGTTCATGTGATACATGACCCAGAGCGAGCCGGCCAGCAGGATGACCACCACCACCACGGTGAAGATGGTGGACAGCATGGTCCAGCCCTCTTCCTGCTTGCCGTTCATGTGCAGGAAACAGACCATATGGACCAGGATCTGCGCCACGGCAAAGCCGATGACGGTGACGGCGGTCAGCGCCCGGCTGTCGAAGCCGCCGGCCATGACCAGGCCAAAGGGGATCGCGGTCAGGACCACCGACAGCAGGAATCCCCGGATATATGAGGCATAGCTGCCATGGCCGTGATCCTGGCCGTGGCCGTGGCCGTCGTGATGCGCGGCATGGATGTGTTCGGCGGACATCAGATCATCCCCAGCAGATAGACGAAGGTAAAGACGCCGATCCAGATGACGTCGAGGAAATGCCAGAACATCGACAGGCAGGCCATGCGGCGGCGGTTCGCCGGGATCAGCCCGTTGCGGGCGATCTGCACCATCAGCGTCAGCAGCCAGATCGCGCCGAAGGTGACATGCAGCCCATGCGTGCCGACCAGCGTGAAGAATGCCGACAGGAAACCCGAACGCTGCGGGCCGGCGCCCAGATGGATCAGGTGGTGGAACTCGTAAAGCTCGATGCCCAGGAAGCACAGGCCGAAGGCCAGCGTCACCGCCAGCCAGCGCAGCGTTCCGGGCCGGTCGGCCTTGTCCATGGCCAGCATGGCAAAGCCGAAGGTGATCGAGGACAGCAGCAGCATGGCGGTGTTGACCGCCACCAGCTCCAGCTCGAACAGGTCCCTGGGCCCCGGCCCGGCGGCGAAGCTGTGGCCCAGCACGCCGTAGACCGCAAAGAGCACGGCGAACATCAGGCAGTCGCTCATCAGATAGACCCAGAAACCCAGGCCGGTCGAGGCGCCTTCGGGGTGGTGATGCGGTTCGAGCTGCCAGTATCGGGCCATGGTGTCGGTTGTCGCGGTGCTCATCTGTCAAACTCCCTGCGCCAGCCGGCGCGTCCGGGCATCCTCGGTCGCCTGGACCTCGGAAACCGGGATGTAATAGTCGCGGTCGTAGTCGAAGCTATGGGCGATGGCGACGGCGACGATGCCCAGGAAGCTTGCCGCCGCCAGCCACCAGACATACCAGATCAGCGCCATGCCGCAGACGGTGGCCAGCGCGGCCAGGATCACGCCGGTGCCGGTATTGCGGGGCATGTGGATGGGCATGAAACCGGCGGTCGGGCGGGGAACACCCTGCTGCTTCAGTTCCCACCAGCTGTCCAGCCCGTGCGAGATCGGGTTGAAGGCGAAATTATAGGCCGGCGGCGGCGATGAGGTCGCCCATTCCAGCGTCCGCCCGTCCCAGGGATCGCCGGTCGCGTCGCGGTATTCCGGCCGGTTGCGGCGCAGGATCGAGACGCCGAACTGCACGAACATGGCCGCGATGCCGCAGGCGATCAGCACCGCGCCGAAGGCGGCGATGGCGAACCAGATCCGCAGGTCCGGGTCGTCGAAGACGCGCAGCCGCCGCGTCACGCCCATCAGGCCCAGGATGTAAAGCGGCATGAAGGCGGCCCAGAAGCCGACGACCCAGAACCAGAACGAGACCTTGCCCCAGAACATGTCCAGCTTGAAGCCGAATGCCTTGGGCCACCAGAAATTGATCGCGGCGAACAGGCCGAACAGCACGCCGCCGATGATCACGTTGTGGAAATGCGCGACCAGGAACAGCGAATTGTGCAGCACGAAATCGGCCGGCGGCACCGCCAGCAGCACGCCGGTCATGCCGCCGACGACAAAGGTCAGCATGAAGGCGACGGTCCACATCATCGGCAGCTCGTAGCGGATGCGGCCGCGATACATGGTGAACAGCCAGTTGAAGAGCTTGGCCCCGGTCGGGATCGAGATGATCATGGTGGTGATCCCGAAGAACGAGTTCACCGAGGCGCCCGAGCCCATGGTAAAGAAATGGTGCAGCCAGACCAGATAGGACAGCACCGTGATGCAGACCGTGGCATAGACCATCGAGCTATAGCCGAACAGCCGCTTGCCCGAGAAGGTCGAGGTGACTTCCGAAAACACCCCGAACAGCGGCAGGATCAGGATATAGACCTCGGGGTGGCCCCAGATCCAGATGAGGTTGATATACATCATCGGATTGCCGCCCAGGTCGTTGGTAAAGAAATTGGTGCCGACATAGCGATCCAGCGTCAGCAGGATCAGCGTCATGGTCAGCACGGGAAACGAGGCGACGATCAGGATGTTGGCGCAGAACGAGGTCCAGGTAAAGATCGGCATGCGCATCATGGTCATGCCCGGCGCCCGCATCTTCAGGATCGTCACCAGCAGGTTGATCCCCGACAGCGTGGTGCCGACGCCGGCGACCTGCAGGCCCCAGATGTAATAGTCCACCCCGACCCAGGGGCTGTAGCCGATGCCCGACAGCGGCGGGAATGCCAGCCAGCCGGTCTGCGCGAATTCGCCCAAAAACAGCGAGGCCATGGTGATGACCGCACCCCCCACCGTCATCCAGAACGAGAAATTGTTCAGGAACGGAAAGGACACGTCGCGTGCCCCGATCTGCAGGGGCACGACATAGTTCATCAGCCCGGTGATGAAGGGCATCGCCACGAAAAAGATCATGATGACGCCATGCGCGGTGAAGATCTGGTCGTAATGATGGCTGTTCAGATAGCCCTCGGAGCCGCCGAAGGCCCAGACCTGCTGCAAGCGCATCATGATCGCATCGGCAAAGCCGCGCAGGAACATGACCAGCGCCAGCACGATATACATGATGCCGATTTTCTTGTGGTCGACCGAGGTGAACCATTCGCGCCAGAGCCAGCCCCAGAGCCGGTATTTCGTCAGCGCCGCGATCAGCGCGATGCCGCCCAGGGCGACGACGACGAAGGTGGCCCAGACGATCGGCTCCTTCGGAATCGCGTCCCAGTTCAGCCGGCCCAGGAGAAAGGTGGTCTCGTTGGAAAAGGTAGCCATGCTTGCGTCCGATCAGAATTTCCGCGCCCGATCCGCAGCCGGATCGAGCAAGGTGACGGCATTGTCACGCGAGGGGGCGAACAGCCCCTTTGGCGGGGCCAGCGCATGGCCGCGCAGCGGCGTCGCGTCCACCGGGGCGCGGGCCAGTTCCGGCGATGCGCCGAACATCAGCGCCGAATCCTCGGGGGTGCAGAACGAGGCGACCTGGAAGGGCTCCCATCCCAGCACCGGGGCGCGGGTGCCGCGGCGCTGGTCCTTGTCATAGGTCAGCTGCGTCACGTTCATGGTGCCGGCCAGTCCCGTGCCGCCCTGCGCGTCCAGCGCCATCATCTCGGCCATGCAGATCTTGCCCGGCTCGACGCACATGTTGACGATGCGCTGGAACAGCTGCGGATCGACCTGGGCAAAGGAGATGGGCGGCAGGTTCTCGCTGGGCGCCTCCAGCTCCAGATAGCGCGGGCGGTCCAGCGTGCCGCCCGTGGCGCGGGCCTTGTCCACCCAGGCGTCGAAACCCGCCTCGTCGGTGGCCAGCGCCTTGAAATGCATGCCCGAAAAGCCGTGGCCCGAATAATGCGAGGCGATGCCCCGGTATTCGCCGGGATGGTTGAAGACGCCGTTCAGCCTGGTCTCCATCCCCGGCATGGCATAGATCATCCCGGCCATGGCGGGGATGTAGAAGGCATTCATCACCGAGGTCGAGGTCAGCGTGAACTCGACCGGGCGATCCACCGGCACCGCCAGCTCGTTGACCGAGGCGATGCCCTGTTCGGGATAGATGAACAGCCATTTCCAGTCCATCGCCACCACCTGCACCGGCAGGGGCTTGTGCGCCTGGGTCAGCGGCCGGGCGGCGCTGATGCGGTCCAGCGGGCGATAGGGGTCCAGAAGATGCGTGCCGACCCAGGTCAAGGCGCCCAGCGTAATGATGATCAGCAGCGGCACCCCCCAGATCACGAATTCCAGCTTGGTCGAATGATCCCAGTCGGGGCGATATTCGGCATCGCGGTTGCGGGCGCGATAGCGGTGGGCAAAGAACAGGGTCAGCGCCATCACCGGCAGGATGATCAGCAGCATCAGCAGCGTCGAGACCACCAGCAGGTCGCGCTGGCGTGCCGCCACGTCCCCGGCAGGGGCCAGAACTTCGGCCTTGCAGGCGGCAAGGGGAATCAGCAAGGCCAGCCATGCCCGGCCAGCGAATCTTGGTTTGTAGGTCATTGGACTACCCGATGTCGGTAAGCGACAGATGCGGAATGGCTGAGTCGCAGGACGCGACATGGCACGAGCGGCGCATTACCTTGATCTGTGTCAAACCGACATGCGACGTTTTGTCCTATACAGTTCGGTTTCGTCTTGGGACAGCAATGGGGGCGCAAACGCCGCGGCGGGTCGGTCCGTGCCCGGCGCGAATCTGGATCGCATCGGATTCCTTCGGAAAAAACATGAACACGACCTCCTCCATGCCCGCCGCAGCTGCGGCCGCCCCGCCATCGCATGGGCGCCACAGCGTTTCGCCCTCGGACATCGCCGTGGGCGTCATCATCGGGCGCACCTCGGAATTCTTCGATTTCTTCGTCTTTGCCATCGCCTCGGTGATCGTCTTTCCGCAGCGCATCTTTCCCTTTGCCGATCCGCTGACCGGAACGCTCCTGTCCTTTGCGCTGCTGGCCCTGGCCTTCGTCGCCCGGCCGCTGGGCAGTGCGCTGTTCATGAGCATCGACCGCCGCCACGGCCGCGTCAGCAAGCTGACGGCGGCGCTGTTTCTAATGGGGACCGCGACCGTCGCCATGGGGCTGGTCCCCAGCTATGAGAATGTCGGCGGCTGGGCCGTCCTGATCCTGGCGGTTCTGCGCATCGCCCAGGGGCTGGCGCTGGGCGGCGCCTGGGACGGCATGCCCTCGCTGCTGGCGCTGACGGCGCCGCGGCACCGGCGCGGCTTTTACGCCATGGTGCCGCAGCTGGGCGCGCCGATCGGGCTGATCGTCGCCAGCCTGCTGTTCGCCTATCTGGCGGCCAATCTGACGGCGCAGGATTTCCTGGACTGGGGCTGGCGCTATCCGTTCTTCGTCGCCTTTTCGGTCAACGTGGTGGCGCTGTTCGCGCGGCTGCGCATCGTCGCGACCGAGGAATTCGCCGAGCTGTTCCAGTCGCGCGAACTTCAGCCCACCCGCATGGGCAAGACCCTGCGCGAGGATGGCGGCGCGGTGCTGATCGGCATTTTCGTGCCTCTGGCCAGCTTTGCCATGTTCCACATGGTCACGGTCTATCCGCTGTCCTGGATCTATCTGTATACCGACGAAACCCTGCTGAACTTTCTGATCATCGAGGCCGTGGCGGCGACCGGCGGTATCCTGGCCATCCTGCTGTCGGGCTGGCTGGCCGACCGATTCGGCCGGCGCAACCTGCTGCTGGTCGGGGCGTTGCTGATCGGCTGTTTCGCGGTGCTGGCGCCATTGCTGCTGTCGGGCGGCAAGGGCGGAGAGCTGGCCTATATGATCGTCGGCTTTTTCATCCTCGGGCTCAATTTCGGGCAAAGCTCGGGTGCCGTCGCCTCGTTGTTCGGGGTCCGCAACCGCTATACCGGCTCGGCCATGGTCTCGGACCTGGCCTGGATGTTCGGCGCGGGCTTTGCGCCGCTGACCGCGCTGCTGCTGTCCACATGGCTGGGGCTGTCGGCGGCCGGGCTTTACCTGCTGTCGGGCGCCATCTGTTCGACCGTCGCCATTCTCTTGTCCGGGCGGCTGGAATTCCGCGCCACCGACGGCTGAGCCGCGCGCCGGCCCGCCCCGTCTTGGCCCTGGTCCTGGCCCCCCGTCCCGCGGCCGTCTTGTCCGCCGCGGGGCGATGTCCGATCCTCTGCCCGACCGCCGGATCGGCCTGATCGGCGGCGGCAGGCAAGTGGCCGTCATGCCCGGCACCACGCCGGACAGGCTGGAAAAGGCGTTGCGCCCCATCGGCCGGGAGCCGCATTCCGTCAAGATTTGGGGCTGACGCGCCGGTGCCCTGTTCCCGCCGCCCCCCGGCGGCCCCTGATTTCCCGCCCTTATAGCGAAACGGTCAGCCCGCCATCGACATGCAGCATGTGGCCGTTGACGAAGCTTGCCGCGTCGGAGGCCAGAAAGATCGCCGCGCCCTTCAGTTCGTCCAGCTCGCCCCAGCGGCCCGCCGGGGTCCGCGCCTCCAGCCAGTCGGTGAAATCGCGGCTGGCGGTCAGGGCGGCGTTCAGCGGCGTGCGGAAATAGCCCGGCGCGATGGCGTTCACCTGCAATCCGCGCCGGGCCCAGTCGGCGGCCATGCCGCGGGTCAGGTTGCGCAGCGCGCCCTTGGTCGCCGCATAGGGGGCCACGCCGGTCCGCGCCAGTTCCGCATTGGCCGAGGCGACGTTGATGATCCGCCCCCGGCCGCGTTCCAGCATGCGGCGCGCCACCGCCTGCGAGACGTGAAAGACCGAAGAGATATTGGTCCGCAGCAGCTCTTCCCATTTCTCGGCCGGGAATTGCTCCAGCGGGGCGCGGTGCTGCATGCCGGCATTGTTGACCAGGATGTCGAGCGGCGCGATCTCGGCCTCGATCCGGGAGACGGCCGCCGCGATCGCGGCCGGGTCGGTGACGTCGAAGGCAAGGGCATGGACGTCGTGGTCCTGGGCCCGCAATGCCGCGGCGGCCCGGTCGAGCCTGGCCGCGTCGCGGCCGTTCAGCACGATGCGGGCGCCATGGCTGGCCAGCCCCTCGGCCAGGGCATATCCGATCCCCAGCGAGGAGCCGGTGACAAGGGCGGTGCGCCCGGTCAGGTCGAACAATCCGGTCATGTCTGCCTCAGTGATTGTCGCGGGGCAGGCCCATGGCCTGGGCGATGCGCTGGTATTTCACCGCCGGCTCTAGCACCGCGCCGTCACCGAGCTGGCCGACCATGCTGCGCTGGATTTCCTGCCAGGGCGTCTGATGCGCGGGATAGGGATAGCCGCCCGCCGCCTCCAGCGCGGTGCGGCGGCGGGCGATTTCGTCGTCGGGGACCAGCATGTTCACCGTCCCCGCCCTCAGGTCGACGCGCACCCGGTCGCCGGTTCGCAGGATCGCCAGGTTGCCGCCCGCCGCCGCCTCGGGCGAGGCGTTCAGGATCGAGGGCGAGCCCGAGGTGCCCGACTGCCGCCCGTCGCCGATGCAGGGCAGCGCATGGATGCCGCGCCCGATCAGATAGGCGGGGGGACGCATGTTCACCACCTCGGCCGCGCCGGGAAAGCCGATGGGGCCGGCGCCGCGCATGAACAGCAGGCAGTTTTCGTCGATGCCCAGGGCCGGATCGTCGATGCGGGCGTGATAATCCTCGGGGCCGTCGAAGACGACGGCGCGCCCCTCGAAGGCATCGGGGTCGGCGGGATCGCTCAGATAGCGGTCGCGAAACTCCTGCGAGATCACCGAGGTTTTCATCACCGCATTGTCGAACAGGTTGCCGCGCAGGATCAGGAAACCCGCATCGGATTGCAGCGGCATGTCGAAGGGGCGGATCACGTCATGGTCCAGGATCGGCCTGTCCCGGCAGTTCTGGCCCAGCGTCCGGCCGTTGACCGTCGGCGCGTTCTCGTGGATCAGGCCCTTTTTCATCAATTCGTTGACCACGGCGGGAACGCCGCCGGCGCGGTGGTAATCCTCGCCCAGATATTCGCCGGCGGGTTGCAGGTTGACCAGCAGCGGGACGCGATGGCCGTGGCGCTGCCAGTCCTCGATCCGCAGGTCGATCCCCATGTGGCGGGCCAGCGCGTTGATATGGATGGGCGCATTGCTCGACCCGCCGATGGCCGAGTTGACGACGATGGCGTTCAGGAAATTCTCGTGCGTCAGGATGTCCGACGGTTTCAGGTCCTCATGCGCCATTTCCACGATGCGCTTGCCCGTCCGCCATGCCATCGCCGCACGGTCCTTGTGCGGGGCCGGGATCGCGGCCGAGCCGGGCAGCTGCATGCCGATCGCCTCGGCCAGCGAATTCATGGTGGTGGCGGTGCCCATGGTGTTGCAATAGCCGACCGAGGGCGCGGAAGAGGCGACCAGTTCGACGAATTCCTCATATCCGATTTCCTTGGCCGCCAGCATCTCGCGCGCCTTCCAGATGATGGTGCCCGAGCCGGTGCGCCTGCCCTTGTGCCAGCCGTTCAGCATCGGCCCGACCGAAAAGGCGATGGCCGGGATGTTCACCGTCGCCGCCGCCATCAGCATGGCCGGGGTGGTCTTGTCGCAGCCGATGGTCAGGACCACCCCGTCCAGCGGATAGCCGTAAAGCACCTCGACCAGGCCCAGATAGGCCAGGTTGCGGTCCAGCCCCGCCGTCGGGCGCTTGGAGTTTTCATGGATCGGGTGGACCGGGAATTCAAAGGCGATGCCGCCGGCCTCGCGGATTCCTTCGCGGATGCGCTGCGCCAGGACGATATGGTGGCGGTTGCAGGGGTTCAGGTCCGATCCCGACTGGGCGATGCCGATGATCGGCTTGCCCGATTGCAATTCCTCGCGCGTGAGCCCGTGGTTCATGTGGCGTTCCAGATAAAGCGCCGTCATGTCGATATTGTCGGGATTGTCGAACCAGGCTCGCGACCGCAGCTTCTTCACGATGTCTCTCCTGTCCCGGCAAGGGATTTCACGCGGTTTTCCCGCAGATAGATGGCCAGGCCCGAGGCGATGATGACCGCCGCGCCCAGCACGGTCGGCGGCCGGGGCAAATCGCCGAAGAATGTCCAGCCAAGCACCGCCGCCCAGGGCAGCAGGGTGTATTGCAGCGGCGCGACCACGGCCGCGTCGGCCAGCTTTACCGCCCGGTTGACGCAGAGATGGGCCAGCATGGCGCCCGCGCCCAGCATGCCCAGCAGCAGCAGGTCGCGCAGGCTGGGCGTGACCCAGCCAAAGGGCGCAAGCAGCAGCCCGGCCAGGGCCGCGCCGAGAATCTGGAACAGCACCAGCATCCTGTCGGGCGTGCCGCGCAGCATGCGCCCGGTGACGACCATCAGCGCAAAGGCCAGCGTGCCCAGGACCGCGACCAGGATCGCCCGGCCATCCGCCGCGCCGGCGGGGGCCAGCGCGACCAGCACGCCCAGAAAGCCGGCGGCGATGGCGGCCCAGCGGAACCGGCCGACCCTTTCGCCCAGCAACAGCGGCGACAGCGCGGCGACATAGATCGGCGCCGCCAGCCAATAGGTCATCACATCGGCCAGCGGCAGGAAACGGACCGCCCAGTAAAAGCAGAAGGTCTCGGCGGTGGAAAGGGCGACGCGGCCGAATTGCAGCCATGGCCGCTGGACCGCCCGGACCGAGGCCGCGCCCGCCGGCCGCAGAAAGGGCAGCAGGATCGCCAGCGCCGCGGCCGAGCGCAGCAGCAGCACCTGCCCGACCGAATAGGTCGCGACCAGCCATTTGCCCATCGCGTCGTTCAGCGAGAACAGGAACATCGCCAGCAGCATGACCAGCAGGCCCTGCCGCGCCGGCGACATGGCGGCGGCAAGCGCGGTCATCCGGCCCGTCCCCCGGCGGTCGCGCGGCGGTTGATCGCCGCGATCAGCCGCGGCGCGACGCTTTCGTGGATATGGGCCCTGACCGCGGCGGCGCCCATGAAGGTTCCGCCCAGGCCGGCGATACCCTGGTCGGTGCGCAGCAGGACCCGGACGGCATCGGGAAATTCGCCAAGCCCGGGTGTTTCGACGGCGGTGATCTTCATGGGTCTGTCCGGGATTGCGGCGGGTGCGGCGGGTGCGGCGGGTTGGCGGGTCCGGGGGGCGGCCGGGCCCGCCAGCGGTTCGGTCCGGGGCCTATTGGCCGCGGATCCCGGCCAGCGCGGCCTGCATCCTTTCGACCACTTCCGGGCCGATCTGCTCGGCATGGCGTTCATAGACGCCCTGGACGGCGGCGCGGATCTTGTCCATCTCGGCGGGGTCGATGTCGTTCACCGCCAGTCCCGCCTCGGCGATGCGGGCCAGAGATTCCTTGGACAGCTTGCGGCTGGCCGCGCGCTGGACGTCGCGGCCGACGACGGCGCATTCGGTCAGGATCTGGTGTTCCTCGTCCGAATACTTGTCCCAGATCGGCTTCGAGAACAGCACCATGAACGGCGTATAGGCGTGGCGCGTGTTCGACAGGTATTTCTGCACCTCGAAGAATTTCGACGTGTCGATGGTGACATAGGGGTTTTCCTGCGCGTCGATGGCGCCGGTTTCCAGCGCCGAAAAGACCTCGCCAAAGGCCATGGGCGTGGCATTGGTGCCCAGCGTCTGGAAGGTGTCCAGGAAGATGTTGTTCTGCATCACCCTGACGCGCATGCCGTCGAAATCCTCCAGGTTGTTCACCGGCCGGACCGAATTGGTCAGGTTGCGAAAGCCGTTTTCCCAATAGGCCAGGTTGATCAGGTTCGCGGCCGGCATCATGTCCGACACATATCGGCCGAATTCGCCGTCCAGGATCGCGTCGGCCTCGGCCTCGTTGGCAAACAGAAAGGGCAGGTCGAAAACGCCTAGCGCCGGCACGATGCCGACGATGGGCGAAGACGAGGTGACGACCATTTCCTGCGTCCCCGAGCGCAGCGCCTGCGTCGCCTGCAGGTCGTCGCCGAGCGACGAACTCCAAAAGGCGTTCAGCGTCCATTGCCCGCCGGTCCTTTCGTCAAAGCATTGCGCCATCGCGCGGATGCCTTCGCCGACTGGGTGATCCTCGGCCACCCCGTTCGAGACGCGGATGGTGCGCTTGGCGATCTCGGCGCTGGCCGGGGCCAGCAGGCCCGCGGCCATGGTCGCCGCAAGGGCTGCGGCCAATGTCCTTTTCAGGGCCGGGTGCCCGGGTGCCGTATGTCTGCGTGCCATATGCTTGTGTGCCATGTCGTCCTCCTCCTCCTTGGGACTTCAGCGTTCTGCCCGGCCGCCGGATCAGCGGCCGAGAATTTCAAGCGGGACCAGCACGAGGCTGGGAAACAGCACCATCAGGAACATGACGATGGTGTGGGCGACCAGGAACGGCATGACGCCGACGATGACCTTGCCCATCGGCACGCGCGCGACGCCGCTGACCACGTTCAGCACCACGCCGACCGGCGGGGTGATCAGGCCGATGCAGTTGTTCATCACGAACAGCACCCCGAAATAGACGGGGTCGATGCCGGCCTGCTTGACAATCGGCATCAGGACCGGGGTCAGGATCAGGATGGTGGGCGTCAGGTCCAGCGCGGTGCCGACGACAAAGACCAGCGCCATGATCAGAACCATCAGCAGCGTCGGCTTGTCCATCACCGGGGCCAGCATCCGGGTGATCTCGCCGGGGATGTTGGCAGAGGTGATCAGCCAGGCCGAAACCAGCGCCCCCGCCACCAGGAACAGGATCACCGAGGTGGTCTTGGCCGCGCGCAGCAGCACGCCATAGATCTGGTCGGCCCTCAATTCGCGATAGACGAACAGCCCGACGAAAAGCGCATAGAAGGTGGCGATGACGCCCGCCTCGGTCGGGGTGAAGACGCCGAAGCGGATGCCGCCCAGGATGATGACCGGCATCATCAGCGCCCAGCCGGCTTTCAGCGTCGCCTCGCCGCGCGCCGCCCAGCCCTGGCGCGGCAGCACCTGCACATTGTCGCGCCGCGCCACGATCTGCCAGGCGACCAGCAGCCCGGCCGCCATCAGGATGCCGGGCACGATGCCGCCCAGGAAAAGCTGGGTGATCGACACGTTGGCGGCGACGCCGAAGACGATGAAGGCCACCGAGGGCGGCAGCACCGGGGCGATGATCCCGCCCGCCGAGATCAGCCCGGCCGAGCGCGGGACGTCATAGCCGGCCTTGCGCATCATCGGGATCAGGATGGCGGCCAGCGCCGCCGTGTCCGCCGCCGCCGAACCCGACAGCGATGCCATGATCAGCGCCGCCACGATCGCCACCACGCCAAGCCCGCCCCTGAGATGGCCGACGAAGGCCAGCGCAAAGTCGATGATGCGCCTGGACAGGCCGCCGGCATTCATCAGCTCTCCGGCAAGGATGAAGAAGGGAATGGCCAGCAGGATGAAGCTGTTGGCGCCGTCGATCATGTTCTGGGCGACGATCTGCGGGTTGAAGATGCCCATATAGGTCATCAGCACCACGCCGCAGAATATCAGCGCAAAGGCGATGGGCGCCCCGATGGCCATTGCCCCCAGAAGCGAGGCCAGAAAGACGAATATGGTCATTCGCCGCGCCCCACCAGGGTTTCTACATCGTCGTAATCGCCGACGAACTCGGCGATTTCGGCATCGGTGACGCGGCCGGCCAGGATGTTGAACAGCCGCCAGGCCGCGATCAGCCCCATGCCGGCCGAGGTGAAGAAGGCGACGCCATAGACCATGATCATCGGCATGCCCGCGACCGGCGAGGTCATGCTGGCATTGATCGGCGCCTGTTGCCATGTGCCCCAGAACAGGATGGCGACGCAGGTCAGGATCAGCAGGTTGGTCAGCCCCATGCAGATCACCCGCCCCCGGCGCCCAAAGACCCGCACCAGGGTCTCGACGCCCAGATGGCCGTTTTCCTTGAAGGCCAGCACCGCGCCGATGAATGTCAGCCAGACAAAGAAGAACCGGCTCAGTTCCTCGGACATGACGATGCCGGAATTGAAGCCATAGCGCAGCACCACGTTCAGGAACACCATCAGCGCCATGCCCGCCAGAAGCGCCACGATGACGAATTCGACCAGCTTGACGATGCCGTTGACAAGCGCCTTCATGCCCGGCCCTCGCGGCCGGGTCCAAAGATCGTGCAGGGCACGTTATGTCCTCCCCTTCGGCGCGTCTCCGATTGTCCCGCGCGCCATTGCAAGTCCCGGTGGCGGGCCGGCCAGTCACCGCGCCATTCCGCCCCGGGCTGGACAGAAGGTTAAATGACAGCGTATATCATTGTCAACGACCTGACGCAGAATGGCGGTCGGGTCCGGGGGTATGAATGAAGAAATACAGTAATATTTACAAATCAGTAACCCTTAAAGACGTGGCCGAGGCGGCCGATGTAAGCGTTATCACCGTTTCCCGGGCATTGCGCACCCCTGACATCGTGTCCGCCAAGGTGCGGGCCCGGGTTTCCGAGGCGGTGGAACGGCTTGGCTATGCCCCGAATCAGGCGGCGCGGGCGCTGGCCTCGGCCACGACCTCGATCATCGGGGTGATCATTCCCTCGGTCACCAACCAGGTTTTTGCCGATGTGCTGCGCGGGGTCTATGAGGCTGTCGAGGGGACCGGATTCCAGGTCCAGCTTGGCAATTCCCGCTATACCGCCCGCAAGGAAGAGGAGCTGGTCCGGGTCTTTGCCGCCCAGCGGCCGGCCGGGCTGATCGTCGCCGGCATCGACCAGCTGGAATCGACGCGCAAGATCCTGTCCAGCCTGGGCTGTCCGGTGGTGCAGATCATGGATATCGGCCCGGATCCCATCGACATGATGATCGGCTTCGACCACCGCGAGGGCGGGCGCGCCGCCACCCGGCACCTGCTGGAGCGGGGCTATCGGCGCATCGGCTTCATCGGGGCGCGCATGGACCCGCGCGCCCAGCGGCGGCTGCACGGCTATGTCGAGGTGATGCAGGGCGCGGGCCTGCATGACGAGGCGCTGATCCTGACCTCGCCGCAGCCCTCGTCGGTCGCGCATGGGTCCGAGATGTTCGCCGATTTCCTGGCCATGGTGCCCGATGCGGATGCGGTGTTCTGCAACAATGACGATATGGCGATGGGGGCGCTGTTCGAATGCCAGCGGCGGGGGATCCGGGTGCCGGGGCAATTCGGGATCATGGGCTATAACGACCTTGAATATGCCGCCGCCTGCATGCCCTCGATCTCGTCCATCCGCACGCTGCGATACGAGATGGGCCGCCGCGCGGTCGGGATGATCGCCGCGGCCCGCAGGGGCGAGCGCCCGGATCCGGCGGTGGTCGATGTGGGCTATGAGCTGAAGGCGCGGCAAAGCACGCAACGCTGACGCCGAGGGAATGCGCAGGGGAGGGCGCAGGGACATGGATATCCTGATCACGGGCGCGGCGGGAATGCTGGGGCGCAAGCTTGCCTCGGCGCTGGACGGGCGGCCCTTTGGCATCGCGGTCGGGCAGATAGACATTGGCAATGCCGCGACCGGGATGACGCGGCAGATGGCGACCGGGGTGTTGCAGCCCGACGGCGCGCTTGCGGCCGAACCGACGATCGCGCTCGACCATGTCGCGGATGCGGTCCGCTATATGGCGGGCCTGCCGCTGGATGCGAATGTGCTGAACCTGACGGTCATGGCGACGCAGATGCCGTTCGTGGGACGGGGATGAGCAAGGGGGCGAATGGGATGGGCGTTTTCGACGAAGGCGTGTTTCTGGGCCGGGCGCGGCTGGCCGGCGGCGGTCACCCCCGGATCGTCACGATCCGCGGCGGCCGGCTGGTGGACATCACCTCGAAAGCCGCGCCGACCGTGCGCGACATCTGCGAGATGGCCGATCCGGCGGGCCATGTGGCCGCGGCGCCGGGACAGGCGCTGGCCGAGGTCGCGGCGCTGGTCGAGGGCCGGGCCCAGGGGATCGAGCTGCTGTCCCCCGTCGATCTTCAGGCGGTCAAGGCTTCGGGCGTGACCTTCCTGGTCAGCCTGCTGGAACGGGTGATCGAGGAACAGGCCAAGGGCGATCCGGGCCAGGCGGATGCGCTGCGCCGCGACATCCTGGAACTGATCGGCGAGGACCTGTCCGACCTGGTGCCGGGTTCCGAGGCGGCGATGGCGGTCAAGGCGCGGCTGATCGCGCGCGGCGTCTGGAGCCATTACCTGGAGGTCGGGATCGGCCCGGATGCCGAGATCTTTACCAAATGCCAGCCGATGGCCAGCGTCGGCCACCGGGCGATGATCGGGCTGCACCCGGTTTCGACCTGGAACAACCCCGAGCCCGAGGTGGCGGTGGTGGTGTCCTCGACCGGCCGCATCCTGGGCGCCACGCTGGGCAACGACGTCAACCTGCGCGATGTCGAGGGGCGCTCGGCCCTGTTGCTGGGCAAGGCCAAGGACAACAATGCCTCGGCCGCGCTCGGCCCCTTTATCCGGCTGTTCGACGGCAGTTTCGGGCTGGAGGACGTGAAGGCCATGGAGATCGGGCTGGAGGTCCGGGGCCGGGACGGGTTCGTGCTGACCGGCGCCTCGTCGATGAGCCGGATTTCCCGCAGCCCGGAATCGCTGGTTGCGGCGACCATCGGCGCCCATCACCAATATCCCGACGGGCTGGTGCTGTATCTGGGCACGATGTTCGCGCCGGTGCAGGATCGCGACGGGCAGGGCCAGGGATTCACCCACAAGACCGGCGATGTGGTGACCATCTCGACCCCGATGCTGGGGGCGCTGGAAAACACCGTCGGGCTTTCGACGGCATGTCCCCCCTGGACCTATGGCACGCGCGCCCTGATGGCCGACCTGGCCGGGGCGGGGCTGTTATAGGCCCCTGGCAAGGCCGGCCCGGCCCGGCCCGGTCAATGGCCGCCGCCGCCCCCCGCCCCCGGCGTTCCCGGTTTCTGCACGAACATCAGCAGCAGCGCGAGCGAGGCGAAAAGCCCGGCCAGCAACAGGAAGATATCGGCCAGCGACATCACCACCGCCTGCAACCTGGCCATGCCGGTCAGCGTGGACAGCGCCGCGGTCGATGCCGCCTCGCCCAGGCCGGAATAGCCCTGTTCCAGCAATTCCATCGCCGATCCGGCGGTCCGGTTGGCGGCGGTCACGCTCTCGGCGATGCGGGCATAGTGGAAATCCTCGCGGTTGGACAGGATGGTGTTGATCAGGGCCAGCCCCACCGCGCCGCCAAGGTTGCGGGTCAGGTTGAACAGGCCCGAGGCGTTCTTGACCTTTTCCGGCGGCAGCATCCCCAGCGCGATGTTCGACACCGGCACCATGCAGATCATCAGCGACACCCCGCGCAGGATCTGGGGCAGGAAGATTTCCCAATAGTCCCAATCCTGGGTCAGGCCGGTCATCATCCAGCAGCTGAACGAGAACAGCACGAATCCCGCCCCCATCATCAGCCGCGGATCGACGCTTCGCGACAGGCGCCCGGCAACCGGGGCCGTCAGGAACATCGAGATGCCGGTGACCATCATCGCCTCGCCGGTTTGCAGGGAATTATAACCCCTGACCCCGGCAAGATAGACCGGGAATATATAGATCAGCCCGTAAAGCCCGATCCCCAGCCCAAAGGAAAACATCGAGCCCATGGTGAAGTTGCGGTCGGAAAACGCCTCCAGCCGGACGATGGGCTCGGGCGCGGTAAAGGCGCGCCAGAAGAACAGAAACCCGCCGGCAAGCATCACCCCGGTCATGGCCAGGATGGTTTCGTCGGCGAACCAGTCGTCGCCCGCGCCCTCTTCCAGGACATATTCCATCGCGCCCAGGAACAGGGCAAGGCCCAGAAAGCCCCACCAGTCGAACCGCCGCCCCAGGCTGAGGTCCGGCTTGTCGAAGTCGATCAGCAGGAAGGCCGCGGTGGTGACGACGATGCCGGGGATGACGTTGATGAAGAACAGCCAGTGCCAGCTGAGATATTCGGTCAGATAGCCGCCCAGCGTCGGCCCCACCGTCGGCGCCAGCGTCGCCACCAGCCCGATCATGGGCGAGACGATATGCATTTTGGAGCGCGGGAAGATGGTGAAGGCGCAGGCAAAGACCGTCGGGATCATCGCCCCGCCGATAAAGCCCTGCAGCGCGCGCCAGACGATCATCTCGGTCATGGTGTTGGACAGCGCGCACATCAGGCTCATCAGCGTGAAGCCGCCCGAGGATATGGTGAACAGCCAGCGCGTGGACAGCATCCGCGACAGATAGCCCGACAGCGGGATCATGATGACCTCGGCAATCAGGTAAGAGGTCTGGATCCAGGGGATTTCGTCGCTGGAAGCCGCCAGCCCGGCCTGGATCTCGGACAGCGAGGCCGAGACGATCTGGATGTCCAGGATGGCCATGAACATGCCCAGCACCATCAAGAGAAAGGTGACGAGCCGCCGCGGGTCGATGCGGTCCGCATCCGCGGCGGGCGCGGCCGTGCCGGCCATGCCCGCCGGTGCGGTGCTGTCGGCGGGCATGGCCTAGCCCTTGCCCTGTGCGACGCGATGCGGGTTTTCGGCCGCGGCGCCGTCCAGCGCGCTGGTCGCGGCCGCGCCGGGCCGGGGTGCCGGATCGGCGGGATCTGCCGGGGCGGCGGGCGCGGGTTCCGGCATCAGCGGCCGATCCTCGCCCGTGCGGGTATCGACCTCGACGATGACCGACATGCCGGGGCGCAAGGGCAGGCGGTTGCGGTCCTGGGCGTCGATCTCGATTCGCACCGGCACCCGCTGCACGACCTTGGTGAAATTGCCGGTGGCGTTCGAGGCAGGCAGCAGGCTGAACACCTGCCCGGTCCCCGCGGCCAGGCTGTGCACCGTGCCGTGCAGCGTTTCGTCGGGCCAGGCATCGACGCGGATCGCGACATGGGCGCCGGGCCGGATGCCGGCGATCTGGGTTTCCTTGAAATTGGCCCCGACATAGATCTGGCCGACCGGGACCAGCGTGCCGATGCGGCTGCCCGGCGCGACATAGGAGCCGACCTCGACCAGCCTTTCGGTCAGGATGCCGGCAAAGGGCGCGCGGATCCGGGTGAAATCCAGGTCGCGCTGCGCCTTGCTGATATCGGTCCGGGCCGAGCGCACCTCCAGCCGGGCGCTTTCCAGCTGGGCCTTCAGCACCGCCAGCTGCGCCTGGGCCTGGGCCAGGGCGGCGCGGGCGCTTTCGACCTGGGCGGCGGCAGAGCGGGCGCTGGCCTCGGCCGCATCCAGCGCCGCCTGGGTGCCGGCCGAGCTGGTCTTGAGTTCGCGCGCCCGGCGCCATGCCTTTTGCGCGCCGTCATTGGTGGCCTCGGCGGCGGTCAGCGATGCCTCGGCCTGGCGGATGGCGGCCTCGCCGGCGGTGATCTGCGCCTCCAGCTGGGCTTCGGCGCTCTTGGCGCTGTCCAGCCCGTTGCGGGCGCTGTCCAGCGCCAGTTCGTAATCCGCCGGGTCGATGCGGGCGATCAGCTGTCCCTTGGCGACCGGCGCATTCGGCGGCACCAGGATTTCGGCGATATAGCCGGTGTCGCGGGCCTGCAACTGGACCAGATCGGCCTGCAGATAGGCGTCGTCCGTTTCCTCGTGAAAGCGGCCGAAGCTGAACCATTGCCAGCCTTCGTATCCGGCCCCGGCCAGCACGATCAGCGCCACTACGCCCAGGATGCGCTTGGCCTTGCCGGATTTCTGCGGCCTTTCGGGGTTGGCAGGTGCCGTGGGCGTGCCTTCGCTTGTCGAAGCCATGGTCTGAGCCTTTTCGATATGGGGCCGCTTGGAGTGACGAAAGCGCCCGGCGCGGGAATCGCGCGGGTCGCGGAGGTTGCCTTATAGTATTGACCGAACGGTTCGGTCAATATATCGAAAACAGGATTGCCCGGTATGGCTTGCCGGCCACATGCGGCATAACCTGCCCCGAGGCAGAGGAGGCAGAGTTGAACGACCCCGCGACCAGCAGATGCGCGTCCCATGCCTGCGGCATGGCCGAATCCGAGGACAACCCCAAGCGCCGGCAGATCCTGGACGGCGCACGCCGCATGTTCCTGTCGCGCGGTTTCGAGGGCACCTCGATGCAGGATGTCGCGCGGGCGGCGGGCGTGTCCAAGGGCACGCTCTATGTTTATTTCGACAGCAAGGAGGCGATGTTCGAGGCCCTGGTGCTGACCGAATGCGGCCGGTTGCAGCGAACGATCCGCCAGCTTGGTGCCGGGGTCGAGGCGGTCGAGACCGAGTTGCGGCACATCGCCCGCAGCATGATCGACACCCTGTTGCAGGACGAAGTCCTGGCGGCGATGCGCATGATGATCGGCGCGGGCGAGAAATTCCCCGACCTGGCCCGCCAGATCTATCAGGCCGGGCCGGTGCGCTCGATCGAGACGCTGGCGGAATATTTCACCCTGCGCGCGGCGCGGGGCGATCTGGCCGTGGCCGATGCCCGCGAGGTGGCGGCAGAATTCGTCGACCTGTTGTTGGCCGGCCTGCAGCGCCGGGCGCTGCTGATGATGCCGCCGCTGCCCGATGCCGAAATCGACGCCTTCGTGCGGCGGCGGGTCTCCCGTTTCCTGTCGGCCTATGGTCCGGCGCCGTCCTTGCCGGGCCAGGGGCCGGCCGCGGCGGGGCGGCCATAGCCCGCGGCGGCGGCCGTCCGTCGCCGCGCCGCCATGCGCCCGGTCCGGGCTAAAGGTTGTAAAGCGCCCCGGCCAGCGCCAGCCCGATGACGAGCAGGGGCGCCAGAAGCCCGGCGGTATCCCGCTGGCCGGATTTCGGCACCGCTTGATTCCTGCGCATTGGGATTCTCCACCAGTTCCATCCGTTATGCGTGATCAAGCATAACGATGGCGGCGTCAAGCGCAAACCGCTCTTGCAATCCGAAAGTCGGGTGCGGCGAACCGTCCCGGGGTCGGGCCGGGCGGGGTCCTAGCGGGCAAAGCCGCTGAGCTGCGGCAGCCATGTGGACAGGGCGGGCACATAGGTCAGGATCAGCAGCGCCGCCATGGCCGCCAGGAAAAAGGGCGGCAATTCCCGGATCAGGGCCGATGGCTTTTGCCGGGTCGCCGAGGCCACGATAAAGATCAGCCCGCCCACCGGCGGCGTCATCAGGCCAAAGGTCAGGTTCACGATCACGATGATGGCGAAATGATCGGCGGCGATGCCCAGGCTGTGGGCGATGGGCGCCAGGATCGGCACCAGGATCATCACCCCCGGCAGCGGGTCCATGAACATGCCAAAGACCAGCAGCAGCAGGTTCACCATCAGCAGAAAGGCGACGGGCGACAGGTCCATGGCGATCACCGCATCGGCCATGGCCTGCGGCACGCCCTCGATGATCAGCACCCAGGCAAAGGCGCGGGCGGCGGCCAGGATCATCAGCACCGCCACCGACATGATGGCCGAGCGCAGGAAGGCCCCCCACAGGTCCGCCAGGGTAAAGCCGCGATAGACCAGGGCGCTGGTCAGGATGGCATAGAACACCGCCACGACCGAGGCTTCGGTCGGCGTGAACAGCCCGCCGCGGATGCCGCCGACGATCAGCACGATCAGAAGCAGCGCCGGCAGGGCGGCCAGGCTGTTGCGCAGCATCTGGCGGACCGGGGGCCGCGGTTCGTCGCTGCGATAGCCGCGCTTGCGGCTGATCCACCAGTTCACCGCCGCCAGCAGCCCCGCGATCAGCAGGCCGGGCAGGATGCCGGCCATGAACAGCGCCCCGACCGAGGTGTTGCGGTCTTGCAGCGCATAGATGATCATGGTGATCGAGGGCGGGATGATCGGGTCGATCACCGCCACGGAAATCGTCAGCGCCCCGGCATAGGCCTTGGAATAGCCGCTGCGCTCCATCATCCGCGCCATCATCGCGCCCGGTCCCGCCGCCGCGGCCAGGGCCGAGCCGGAAATCCCGGCAAAGAGCGTCCCGGTCAGGATATTGGCATAGCCCAGGCCGCCGCGCAGATGGCCCACGAATTGCGAGGCAAAGCGCAAGAGCATCCGCGAGATGGCCCCGGTGGACATGATCTCGGCCGCCAGGATGAAGAAGGGCACCGCCAGCAGCGGAAAGCTGTCCAGCCCGGTGAACATTTCCTTGACCACCACCACCAGCGGATAGCGGCCCGTCAGGCCCACCGCGGCAAAGGCCGCCATCGCCAGGGCAAAGGCGATGGGCACCCCCATGACCATCAGGATCAGGAAGGCGGCGATCAGGATCTCAACCAAGGGCGGCCTCGTCGGAATGCTGCAAGCCGGCGCGCAGGTATTGCGGCGCGATCAGGGCCAGATGGACGATCATCAGCGCGAAACCGGCGGGCATGGCGGCATAGATCCATTTCATCGGCACCTGAAGCGCCGCCGAACGCTGGATCGCCATGCGGTTCATATAGTCGATGCCGACCCAGACCATGAAGCCGAAAAAGCCCAGCAGCACCAGCAGGATCAGCCCGCGCAGCGCCAGTTGGCCCCGCGTGGGCAAGGCGTCCTGGGCATTGGTGATGGCGGCATGGGCGCCATGGCGCAAAGCCAGCCCGCTGCCCAGGAAGGTCAGCCAGATCATCGAATAGCGCGCCACCTCGTCGGCCCAGGTCAGCGAATTGCCGGTCAGGTAGCGGCCGGCGACGTTCCAGCCCAGGATCGCCGCCATGACGGCCAGCCCCAGGACCAGAACGGCGCCGTTCGCCGCGACAAAGGCGCGTTCGATGCGGCGCATGGGCTTATTCGACCGCCTGGACGCGGTCCATCAGCTCCTTGCCGAACTGGGCCTCATATTGCTGATAGGGGCCGGCCAGCGCCTCGCGGAAGGCGGCCTTTTGTTCGGGGGTCAGCTCGTTGACCGCCATCCCGGCATCCTTCATCGAGGCGACGCCCGAGGCATCGACATCGTCCACATAGGCGCGCATGGCGACGACCGCGTCCTTGGCCGCCTTGTCGAAGGCCGCCTTCTGCGCATCGTCCAGCCGGTTCCACAAGGCGGGCGAAACCAGGATGATGGTCGAGGAATAGACATGCCCGTCCAGGGTCAGGTATTTCTGCACCTCGTTCAGCTTGGCCGAGACGATCACCGAAAGCGGGTTTTCCTGCCCGTCGATGGCGCCCTGTTCCAGCGCGCCGATCACCTCGGGCCATGCCATCGGCGTGGGGGCGGCGCCAAGGGCGCGGAACGCCTCGATATGCACCGGGTTTTCCATGGTGCGGATCTTCAGCCCGTCCAGGTCGGCCGGCGCCTCGACCGCGCCGCGATTGCTGGTGATGTGGCGAAAGCCCTGTTCGCCCCAGGCCAGCGCATGCAGCCCGGCGGCGTCGAATTTCGCCAGCATCTCCTGGCCGATCTCGCCGTCCAGGACCTTGCGGGCATGGTCCTTGTCGCGCAGCAGGAAGGGGATGCCCAAGACGCCGACCTCGGGGACGAAATTGGTCAGCGTCCCGTCCGAGGCGATGGTCATTTCGACGGTGCCGAGTTGCAGCCCCTCCAGCACCTCGCGTTCGCCGCCCAGGCCCGAGGAAGGGAAATGGCGAAAGCTGAACTGGTCGCCCAGGCTTTCCTTGAGCGATGCCTCGAACGCCTTGGCGCCGGCGCCGTAATGGCTGTCCTCGGCCAGGGCATAGCCGATCTTGATTTCCTGCGCGAACGACGGCGCGGCGACGGCGGCGCAAAGCAGCGCCGCGGCAAAGACGTGTTTCATCCCGGTATCTCTCCCGTTTCCGGGGGCGATTTAGCGCGATGCGGCGGCAATGTGCAATCCCGCGCCGGTGCCGTTGCCGCGGGCTTTGCCGTGCCGCCTGCCGCGGCGGCGGGTCAATCCCGGCCGCGATTGGCCTCGGCCAGTGCCTGGACCACCTCCTGGTCGGTGGTCTGGTCAAAGTCGCGATAATGCAGCCCCACCGCCTGAAAGGGTTCGGGCGTCTGCGGGCAGATGACCTCGTCGGCCTCGGGGCGGATCCTGTCCAGCACATCGGCCGGGGCGGTCGGCACGGCGACGATCACTCGCGCCGCGCCCGATTGCGCCAGCGCCCTGAGTGCGACGCGCATCGTCGCGCCGGTGGCGATGCCGTCATCGACCAGGATGACGGTGCGGCCGTGGGTTTCGGCCGCAGGCCGGCCATTGCGATAGATCTGCCGCCTTCGCTCGATCTCCTGCAACTGATGCGCTTTTTCGGCGGCGATATATTCGGGCGTCGCCCCGGTCGCAGCGGCGATCTGGTCGTCCAGCAGCAATTGCGGCGGCGTGCCGTCGACGATGGCGCCAAGGGCCAGCTCGGGATGGGCCGGCGCCCTGATCTTGCGCACCAGGACGACGTCCAGCGGCGCATCCAGCACCTTTGCCACCTCAAGCCCGACGGGCACGCCGCCGCGCGGCAGCGCCAGCACCAGCACCGGCTGGTGGCGATAAGCGGAAACCGCGGCGGCAAGCTGCCGGCCGGCGTCGATGCGATCTGCGAACATGCCGTCCCTCTTGCGCCTTCATCCTTGATTCCCTGCACAAACCCGCATCCCCCGCCGATTGTTCCACGAACCGGCCGCGGCATTGCTGCGCACGGTTCCGCCGAAGGCGCGCCGGGGGCCAGATGCGGATGGACGCTGGGGCCCGGACGTATTAGGAAGATAGGTCAAAGCGCGGGCTGGCCGGCCCGTTCCCGACACGAAGAACAGATCAGAACCGAGCAGACAGATGCAATCCGGCAAGAGCGCGGCCCAGACCGTGGCGACCGTGAAGCCTTTACAGATCCGCGGCCGCAGCTTCACGGCCATCGCGCTTCACCTGGGCGGCCGGCCGGACCGCGCCTTTTTCGAGGCGCTGGAGGCGCGGCTGAACCAGACGCCGCTGTTTTTCGACAATGCGCCGCTGGTCATCGACCTGGAACAGGCCGAGGGGCTGGACAGCGCGCAGGCGCTGATGCACCTGGCCGCGGAGCTGCGGCGGCGCAAGCTGTCGGTCTTTGGCATCCAGGGCGGCACGGCGGCCCAGGCGCGGGCGGCGGCCGAGGCCGGGCTGATCTCGTTGCCGGGCGGGCGCGATGCGGCGCTGGAACGTGTCTCGCGCCAGGGCAGCCGCCCCGAACCCGCCCCGGCCCCGGCGCCGAAAGAGCCGGCGAACCGCATGGTCACCCAGCCGGTGCGATCCGGCCAGACGGTCTTTGCCGATCGCGGCGATCTGGTCGTGGTCGGTTCGGTCAGTTCCGGGGCCGAGGTGATCGCGGCGGGCAATATCCATATCTATGGCCGGCTGCGCGGCCGGGCGCTGGCCGGCGTCAACGGCGACGATTCGGCGCGCATCTTCTGCCATGCGCTGGACGCGGAACTGCTGGCCATCGCCGGGCTCTATCGCACCAGCGAGAACCTGGGCCCCGACACGCCGCGGCAATATGTCCAGGTCTATCTTCAGGGCGAGGTGCTGCGCATCGAGTCCCTCAAATAACCCATGATCGAAAGGAAACGCTCGTGAGCAAGGTTATCGTAGTCACCTCTGGCAAGGGCGGCGTCGGCAAGACAACCTCCTCTGCCGCCATCGGCGCGGGGCTCGCCACGCGCGGTCACAAGACGGTCGTGATCGACTTCGACGTGGGCCTGCGCAACCTGGACATGATCATGGGTTGCGAGCGCCGCGTGGTCTTCGACTTCATCAACGTCATCCAGGGCGATGCCAAGCTGAAACAGGCGCTGATCAAGGACCGGCGGCTGGAAAACCTGTATGTCCTGCCGACCTCGCAGACCCGCGACAAGGACGCGCTGACGAAAGAGGGCGTCAAGGCGGTGCTGGACGAGCTGCGCCAGGAGTTCGACTATATCGTCTGCGACAGCCCCGCCGGGATCGAGCGCGGCGCACATCTGGCGATGTATTACGCCGACGAGGCCGTGGTGGTGACCAACCCCGAGGTGTCCTCGGTGCGCGACAGCGACCGGGTGCTGGGCCTGCTGAACTCCAAGACGGCGCTGGCCGAAAAGGGCGACGGCAGCGCGGTCAAGGCGCAATTGCTGCTGACCCGTTTTGACCAGAACCGCTCGGCCAGCGGCGAGATGATGAGCGTCGAGGACGTGCTGGAAATCCTGGCGATTCCGCTGCTGGGGATCATCCCGGAAAGCACCTCGGTGCTGAAGGCGTCGAACGAGGGCACGCCGGTTTCGCTGGACGACAAATCGCCGGCGGGCCGGGCCTATCTGGATGCGGTCGGCCGGCTGGTCGGCGAGCAGATCGAGATGCGGGTGAACCCGGGCGAGCAGCGCCGCGGCTTTTTCCAGCGGCTTCTGGGGCGGACGGCTTGACCATGTTCGGTTTCTCATTCCGCCAGCGAAAGCCCAGTTCGGCGCAAACCGCCAAGGAGCGCCTGCAGATCCTGCTTGCGCATGAGCGTTCCAGCGGGGGAGCCAATCCCGATTTCCTGCCGCTGCTGCAGCGCGACATCCTGGAAGTCGTGCGCCGGCACATGCAGATCGACGGCGATGCGGTCGATATCAAGCTGGAGCGCAGCGACGACCTGTCGAGCCTGGAAATCAATATCGAACTGCCCTATGCCAAGCAGCTGAAGACGCAGGGCGCCGGCTAGGACGGCCAGCCGTCCTCGCCATGGCCGTATCCGGGGCGCCTGCCCGCCGCTGCGGCGGGCATGGGCGCGGGCCGGCTAGAGATAGCGTCCGGCGCGTTGCAGCACCTCGATTTCGTAGCCGTCCGGGTCGCGGATAAAGAAGAAGCGCGCGATCACCTTGCCGCCGGGCGCGAAATCGACCAGCTTGCGCGGCGCAAGGCCCAGATCGGCCAGCCGGCGATGCTCGGCCTCGACATCCTCGACCGAGACGGCCAGGTGGCCGTAGCCATTGCCCAGGTCATAGGGTTCCCGGCGGCCCTTGTTGACGGTCAGTTCCAGCTCGAAGCTGCTTTCGGCATTGGCCAGGTAGACCAGCGTGAAATCGTCGAAATCCAGCCGCTCGACCGGCTCCAGCCCGAAGGCGGCCTTGTAGAAGGCCAGCGAACGCGATTCGTCCATCACGCGGATCATCGAATGAATCATCTTGGCCATGCGGGGTCCTTTCCTGGCTTGGCGGGATCGGGCCATCAATATCGGCCGGCCGCGACCGATGCGAGCGCATCCTGCCGGCGCGCGGCGAATTTCCCGCATGCGCGGCGCGCGCGGGGGGCGTCGCCTTTCCGGCCGCGGGCGGGGCGACAATAAGTCACTGTCGGGTCGGCCGCATCCGAAATATACGGAAATGCGCATGAACGCAGATTTCATCAGCCAGGAGATTCCATGAAAACCCTGTTCGCCGCTTCGGCCCTTGTCCTTGCCGCCGCGCTGCCCTCCGCGGCCGCGGAGGGGCGCAAGCTCGTCACCATCCTGACCGCGCCCGAGCCGCAGACCCAGCTGATGGCGATGGTCCTGACCATGAATGCCGTCGCCCAGGGGGCCGAGGCGCAGGTCCTGCTATGCGGTCCCGCGGGCGACATGGCGCTGAAGGATGCGCCGGAAACAGCCACCGCCGGGCAGCCGCCGAACGGCGCCAGCCCGCAGGGCCTGCTGCGCCAGATGATCGAGAAGAACGGCGTCAAGGCGCAGGTCTGCGCCATCTATCTGCCCGGCAAGGGCGCCGATGCCTCGGTGCTGATCGAGGGCGTCACGCCGGCCAAGCCCGATGCGATGGCCAGCGAGCTTGTCGCAGACGATACCACGGTGCTGAGTTTCTGACCCGCCGCGAATGATGCCGGGGCCGGAATGAAGGGGCCGCCCGATGCCGGGCGGCCCCTTTTCCTGTTTGCCTGCCTGTTCGCCGATCAGACGACCAGTCTGTTCACTGGCCCTTTCGCCGCCCAACTTGCTGCCGGGCCTGCGCCTGCCGGCCATCGCTGCGGCGGAAAGACCGCGCCGGTCGGCCCCGGCCTGGTTGGGCCGGGTTGGCTTTGGCAGCGTCGGTCCGGCGCGGCCGGGACCGGTGGGGAAGGCGGGCGGCGATGCCCCTCTTTTCCCCTTTCCCGGCCGGACGTCATGCCGCCGCCATGCTCATGCCTGCCGGCCCGGTTGCGGGTTCCGGCTGGTATCGGCGGCTTGCCGATCCTCCATCATCTCGAACCACATCGCGTTCAGCACCGCGAAGGTGACCGCCAGCGGCAGGCCCAGGATCCATGCGAAATACCACATTTCTTCGTCCTTTCAGTAAGCGTGACCGCCCTCGGTGATGTCCTTTTCCTCGACCTTGCCCCAGAGCACCTTGTAGACCCAGCTGGTGTAAAGCGCGATGAGTGGCAGGAAGATGACCGTGCAGACCAGCATGATGAACAGCGTCAGATGGCTGGACGAGGCGTCCCAGACCGTCAGGCTGGCCCCCGGCATGATCGAAGAGGGCAGGATGAACGGGAACATCAACAGCCCGACCGAGGAGATGATGCCAAAGATCGCCAGCTTGCTCAGCAAGAGCGTGCGGACCTCGCGCCCGGTTTTCAGCGACCACAGCACGCCAAGCGCACCCAGGAAGCCAAGCGCCGGCGCCAGCAGCATCCAGGGATGGGCCAGGTAATTGGCGAACCAGGCGCCGGGGGCGATCTCGACGGTCTTGGCCAGCGGATTGGACGGCCCGCCCGTGTCGATGGCGCCGGTGATCCGATAGCCGTCCACGAAAAGCCACAGCGCCAGCCCGCCCGCCGCATAAAGCAGCAGGGTGGCCAGGGCCGCCCAGCTGCCATAGCGGCGCGCCCGCGCCGCCACGGTGCCCGAGGATTTCAGCACCAGCCAGGCGGCGCCATGCATGGCCAGCATCGCCACCGACAGCAGCCCGCAAAGCAGCCCGAACGGGTTCAGCAGGCCGAAGAAGCCGCCGTCGTAAAAGATGCGCAGGTCCGATCCCAGCCGGAAGGGCACGCCCAGCAGCACGTTTCCGACCGCCACGCCGAAGACCAGCGAGGGCACGAAGCCGCCGACGAACAGCGCCCAGTCCCAATTGCGCCGCCAACGCGCGCTTTCGCGTTTCGAGCGGTATTTGAACCCGACCGGCCGCAGGATCAGCGCGGCCAGGATCGCGAACATGGCGATGTAGAAGCCGGAAAAGGACACGGCATAAAGCGGCGGCCAGGCGGCAAAGATCGCGCCGCCCCCCAGGATCAGCCAGACCTGGTTGCCCTCCCATACCGGGCCGATGGTGTTGATGACGATGCGGCGCTCGACATCGCTTTGCCCGGCAAAGGGCAGCAGCATCCCCACCCCCAGGTCGAACCCGTCGGTGGCCGCAAAGCCGATCAGCAGCACGCCCAGAAGCACCCACCAGATCAGGCGCAGGGTTTCATAGGTCATTAATTCGTGAAGGATCATGGTCTTACTCCGCGGCAACGAAACGGGAGGGCAGAAGCGGCGCCTCGGGCCCGTGATCGGGCTGCGGCCCCTTGCGGATCGCGGCCAGCATCAGGCGCATCTCGATCACGATGAGCACCGAATAGATCAGCGTGAAGCCGGCGATGGTGAACAGAAGCGTCGGCACGGTCAGCGACGAGGCGGCGGCAACCGTCGGCAGCACGCCCTCGATGCTCCAGGGCTGGCGGCCGAACTCGGCCACGATCCAGCCGGCCTCGGCGGCGACCCAAGGCAGGATCAGTGCCGCGACGGCGGTCTTGAGCAGCCATGGCCGGCGATAGAACGAATTGCGTGCCGATACCACCACAAAGGCCGCCATCAGCGCCACGTTGAAAAACCCGATCCCGACCATGATGCGGAAGGCCCAGAACAGCGTCGGCACATGTGGCACGGTATCCCATGCGGCCTGGGCGATCTGTTCCTCGGTCGCCTCGCGCGGATCGTCGACATATTTGGTCAGCAGCAGCGCATAGCCCATGTCGGCGCCGTGTTCCTCAAAAGCCTGCACCGATTCGGCCGGCACCGCATCGCGCGAGGGCGCGGCGCGATAATCCTGCAAGGCGTCATAGGCGATGATGCCGTTGCGGATGCGATCCTCGGCCTTGTCCACCAGTTCCAGGATACCGGGAATTTCCTGCGTCAGCGAGCGGGTGCCGATCAGGCCCATCACCCAGGGGATGTGGATGGCGAAGTGGTTGGTGCGTTCCTCCATGTCGGGGATGCCGACCAGGGTGAAGGAGGCGGGCGCGGGCTGGGTTTCCCACATGCCCTCGATCGCGGCCAGCTTCATCTTCTGGTGTTCCGAGGCCAGATAGCCGCCCTCGTCGCCCAGGATCACCACCGACACCGCCGACAACAGCCCGAACGAGGCCGCCACGGTGATCGACCGCTTGGCCAGGTCGATATGGCGCCCCTTGAGCAGATACCAGGCCGAGACGCCCAGCACAAAGACCGAGGCCGTCACATAGCCGGCCGAAACCGTATGCACGAAGCGGGTCTGGGCGACATGGTTGAAGACCACTTCAAAGAAGTCATAGACCTCCATCCGCATGGTGTCGGGGTTGAAATGCGCGCCCACCGGGTGCTGCATCCAGCCGTTCGCAATCAGGATCCACAGCGCCGAGAAGTTCGAGCCGATGGCCACCGCATAGGTCGCCATCAGATGGCCCAGCTTGGACAGCTTGTCCCAGCCAAAGAAGAACAGCCCGACGAAGGTCGCCTCAAGGAAAAAGGCCATCAGCCCTTCGATCGCCAGCGGCGCCCCGAAGATGTCGCCGACGTAATGGCTGTAATAGCTCCAGTTCATGCCGAACTGGAATTCCATCACGATGCCCGTGGCGACGCCCAGCACGAAGTTGATCCCGAAAAGCGTGCCCCAGAACTTGGTCATCTGCCGCCAGATCTGGCGGCCGGTCATCACATAGACGGTTTCCATCACCGCCAGCAGGATCGACAGGCCCAATGTCAGCGGCACGAAAAGGAAATGGTAAAGTGCGGTCAGCGCGAATTGCAGCCGCGACAGGGAGACGATGTCTAGTTCCATCGGTTTGCCTTTTTCTTCCCGGCGGAACCGGGGTCATGCAGTCTGGCGTCCGCCGGGGCGGGCGTCGGTGATCTTGGGGCGCCCTCAGTCGGGTCGCAGCTCGGCCAGGGCGGCGGCAAAGCCGGCGCTGCCCCTGGCATGGATCGCGACGATCCGGCCCTGGTCGATATGCACGAGGCGGTCGGCCAGTTCGGCCTCGCGCCGGATATGGGTGGCAAGGACCAGGCTGCGCCCGGCCAGGCAGGGATGCAGCCGGGCGATCACGTCGCGGGCGGTGGCGGCATCCAGTCCCTCGGTCGGTTCGTCCAGCAGCCACAGCGCCGCATCGCGCAGGATCAGCCGGGCCAGGGCCAGGCGCCGGGCCTGCCCGCCCGACAGGCCCAGCCCGTCTTCGCCCAGCACCGTGTCCAGCCCCGCGGGCAGGGCCGCTACCTCGGGGGCCAGCCCGGCCGCCGCCAGCGCCGCCAGCAGCCGGCCGTCATCGGCCTGGGGCGCGGCAAGGCGCAGGTTGTCGCGCAGGCTGTCGTGGAACAGCTCGCTGCGCTGGGTCATCAGGCTGGCGCCGATGCGTGCCAGCTGCCCGCCATCGGGAACCGCCTCGCCGGCCAGCAGGGCCAGCAGGCTGGACTTGCCCGCCCCGCTGGCGCCGATCAGCGCCACGCGCTCGCCGCTGCGGATGTCCAGGTCGATGCCGGCCAGCACCGGCTGCGTCGCGCCGGGATGGCGCAGCGACACGCCCCGCAGCCGCGCGGCCAGGCCCGGCCCCGGCAGAGGCGGCCGGGGCCGGGCCGGGGGCGGGTCCAGCCGCGGCCCCAGCCTGCGGGCCGAAATCCGGCTGCGCGGCAATTCCATGGCGCCGCGGCGCAACTGGGCAAAGGGCTCGACCGCCGCCAGCACCACCAGCAGCGCCAGGGCGGCGAGGGGGGCGTCGATGCGGCCGCTTGCGGCCAGGGCGCCGGCGCCGAACAGCGTCGCCGCCAGCAGCACGGCCGAGGCGGCGCCATAGCCCAGCCCGGCCAGCGTCTCGATGCGGTTCAGCCGGTCGCCGGCGGCGGCCAGCCGCGCATCCGCATCGGCGATCGCCTGGCGCTGCGCCTGCAGGCGGCCGGCCATCACCAGTTCCGTCTGTCCCTGGACAAGGTCGATGGCGCGGGCGCGCAGCGTTTCGGTCATCTGGGCGCGGCGGCGCATGCCCGGCCCGGCGGCGCGGGCGGCGGCCAGCGCCAGCCCCAGCCCCGCGACGACCAGAAAGCCCAGCACCGCCAGCCCGAACAGCGGCTGCATCAGCCCCAGCGCCAGCCCGGCGGCCAGCGCGGTGGCCAGCGCCGCCGCCAGCGGCACCAGCACCCGCAGATACAGCACGTCCAGCGCGTCGATATCCACGGTCAGCCGGAACAGCAGCCGGGCCGGGCGCAGCATCAGCGCCCCGGCCGCCCCCGGCACCGCCCAGCCGCGGAACAGCCGCTCGCGCAGGCTGGCCAGCACGGCCAGGGTCGCGTCATGGGTCACCAGCCGTTCGCCATAGCGGGCGGCCGTCCGCCCCAGTGCCAGCAGCCGGATCCCGGCCGAGGGCATGAAGACGTCGAAGGCCAGCGCCGTCGCGGTGGTCAGCCCGGCAATGGCCGTCGCCGTGATGAACCAGCCCGACAGCCCCAGCAATGCCAGCCCGGCCAGGACCGTGACCGCCGCCAGCGCCGCGCCCGCCCACAGCCTGCGCCGCCCCTCGGCGGCAAACAGGCCCAGAACGGGTGCCATATCCGCGACCAGCCGTCTCATGCCGCCGCCTCCAATCCGGTGCCGTCCAGGCGGATGATGCGGTCCATCCGCGCCGCCAGGGCCGGGTCATGGGTCGCCACCACCAGCGTCCGCCCCCGCGCCAGCGCCAGCAGCCCCTCGGTGATCTCGCGCGCCGTGGTCGTGTCGAGATGCGCAGTCGGCTCGTCGGCCAGGATCAGCCCGGCCTGCGGCGTCGCGGCCACCCGCGCCAGCGCCAGCCGCAGGGCCTCGCCCCCGGACAGGCCGGCGCCGCCTTCGCCGACCGGGGCGGCGCCGCGCCTGGCGGCGACGCGGTCCAGCCGGGCGATGCGCAGCGCCTCTTGCAGGGCCTCGGGCCCGTCCAGGCTCCGGCCCAGGGTGACGTTCCGCGCCAGGGAGCCGGCAAAGATATGGGGCGCCTGGCCGATCCAGGCCATGCCGGCGCGCAGCTCGGCGGCGCTTTGCGGGTCCAGCGGCCTGCCGCCGACCAGGATCCGCCCCGATTCGGGCAAGGCCAGCCCGGCGATCAGCGAAAGCAGCGTCGATTTGCCCGAGCCGCTCGGCCCGGTCAGCGCGACATGCTCGCCCGCGGCGACGGCCAGCCCCAGCCCGGGCGCCGCGGCCTGTGCCCCGGACCCGGCCGCGCCGGCATGGCGAAAGCGCAGATTCTCGATGCGCAGCGCCGGGGCGGGCATGGGCCGCGCCGGAACGGCGGCATCGGCGGCGCCGGGCAGCGGCAGGCCCGTCTCGGCCGTTCGCTGCAGGGCGGCCATCCCGGCCTCTCCGGCCGCCTTGTCGTGCCAGACCGCCGACAGTTCGCGCAGCGGCTCGAAAAAGGCCGGGGCCAGCAACAGGATGAACATGCCCTGGGCCAGGGTCAGCTTGCTGCCCCAGGCGCCGAAGGGCAGGTCGCCCAGCAGGTGAAAGCCGATATAGACCGCCACCATGGCCACCCCGAGCGCGGCGAAAAGCTCCAGCACCGCCGAGGTCAGGAAGGCGATGCGCAGCACCGTCATGGTGCGGCTGCGCAGGGATTCGGCATCGGCCCGCACCCGCCGGGCCGTCGCCTCGACCGCGCCCAGGCTGCGGATCGTCGCCATGCCCCGCAGCCGGTCCAGCAGAAAGGCGTTCATGCCGCCGACCTCGACCATCTGCGCCTCGCTCGCCGCCCTGGCTTTCCAGCCGACCAGCACCATGAAGACCGGGATCACCGGCAGCGCCACCAGCAGCACCAGCGCCGCCGTCCAGGACAGCGGCAGGATCGCCAGCAGGATCGCCGGCGGCAGGACCGCGGCCTTCAGCCGCACCGGCTGAAAGCGGGCCAGCCAGGGCACGACGGCCTCGGCCTGTTCGGTGAGGATGCTGGCCGCCTCGCCCGAGGGGAGGCGGCCGCTGTCCAGGGGCGAGCGCGCGGAAAGCGCCGCCACCGCGCGATTGCGCAGCCCCGTCAGCCGCGCCCTTGCCGTGCGCCAGGCCAGCCTGCCCGCCGCCGCCTCCAGCCCGGCGCGCGCCAGGCCCAGGGCCAGGACGCCAAGCGCCGGCCAGACCAGCGCCGCGGCGCCGGTTCCCGACGCGATCCCGGCCACCGAGGTGGCCAGGATGCCGGCCTGCGGCAGCCACAGCAGCGCCGCCACCACCGTCAGCGCCGCCGCCAGCCTGTCCGCCGCCAGCCTGCCTGCCGGAAACGCAGGCCCGCCCCCGGCGCAGTCCGCCGGCGCGCGGTGCCGAGGAAGCCTTCTGGAGTTGCGCATGGTGATGTCTTTGCTGTTCGCGTCGGGTCTGACGCCACTATACATTCGACTCGCCGTATAAATCATGATCGGAATGGGTGCAGCGGGACAACACGACGCATGCCGGCCGGGCGTTTCCCCGCATCCATCGCTTGCATATATTCGCATTTTTGCATATGGAGCGTGGCAATCGGCCAAGGATGGCATGGAATGAGGGAGTTTCCCATGAGCGATGCCCCTGAGGTGACAGGGTTCTACGAATCGCGGACGGGTTCGGTGCAATATGTGGTGGCCGATCCGGGCAGCGGCAAATGCGCCATCATCGACCCGGTGCTGGATTATGACGAGAAATCGGCGGCCACCGCCACCATCGAGGCCGACCGCATCCTGGCCTTCATCGCCGACAAGGGCTATGAGGTGCAGTGGATCCTGGACACCCATCCGCATGCCGACCATTTCTCGGCCGCCGATTACCTCAAGCGCCGGACCGGCGCGCCCACGGCCATCGGCGCCAAGGTGGTCGAGGTGCAGAAACTGTGGAAGGATTTCTACAACTGGCCCGATTTCCCGGCCGACGGTTCGCAATGGGACCGGCTCTTTGCCGAAGGCGACAGTTTCCAGGTCGGCGCGATCCCGGCGCGGGTGCTGTTCTCGCCCGGCCATACGCTGGCCTCGATCAGCTATGTCATCGGGGATGCGGTCTTTGTGCATGACACGCTGTTCATGCCCGACAGCGGCACGGCGCGGGCGGATTTCCCCGGAGGCGACGCCCATGCGCTGTGGCGCTCGATCCAGGAAATCCTGGCGCTGCCGGATGCGACGCGGGTGTTCACCGGCCATGACTATTGCCCGGGCGGGCGCGAGCCGCGCTGGGAATCGACGGTTGCCGAGCAGAAGGCAGGCAATATCCATATGGCCACCTATCGCAGCGAGGCCGAATTCGTCGCCGCGCGCGAGGCGCGGGACAAGACGCTGCCGATGCCCAGGCTGATCCTGCATGCGCTGCAGGTCAATACCAATGCCGGCCGCCTGCCGGAGCCGGAATCGAACGGC
>Ga0164243_10000744_pt1 | contig 56662 bp, 55 predicted proteins | sample OricompcompostOP_FD_108781 | JGI IMG/M metagenome (GOLD analysis project Ga0164243, IMG submission 108781) | Organic Plus compost microbial communities from Emeryville, California, USA - Original compost - Organic plus compost (OP) | ecosystem: Engineered > Solid waste > Mixed feedstock >... | reverse complement strand
GCGTGCACCGTTGCCCGTCCGCGACCGCGCCCTGCGCGAGCGCGCGCTCCTCCGTTCCTGGAAGCCGGGCGCCGCATGCGCACGCCTCGTCGGCGAAACCACGACGCGCGCGTCAGGGCTGCCGCTGGAGCTCGCGGTGGGCCTCGTCGCGGAGGAGCTCGTGCGGCGCCGACAGCGTCTGATCGATCGTGCGCGTGAACGCGGGCAGATCGTCGGGCTTGCGCGAGGTGATCAGCTTGCCGTCGACGACGACCTCGCGGTCCAGCCAGTGCGCACCGGCGTTCTGCAGGTCCTTCTTCACCGACGGCCACGAGGTCATTCGCTTGCCGTCGACCGCGCCGGCCTCGATCAGGAGCTGCGGCCCGTGGCAGACGGCCGCGATCAGCTTGTCGCCTCGGACCATCTTGCTCACGAAGTCGACGACGTCGGGGTTCGTGCGCAGGTGATCCGGCGAGTAGCCGCCCGGGATCACGACGGCGTCGTAGTCCTCCGGCTTCGCGTTCGCGGCGGCCTTCTCGATCTCGATCTCCTCCTTCCCTCTCTTGCCCTTCACCCGGGTGCCGGCCTCCGCGCCGAGGATGTCGATCTCGTGGCCGCTGGCCTTCAGGCCGTCGTACGGCTTGCGAAACTCGCTGTCTTCGAAGTCCTCACCGAGGACGAATGCGATGCGTGCCATGGCGTTTCCTCCGCGCGGAGGAGGTGCAGCGGCCGTGCCGATGAGAGCCTTCCCGCCGCGCCCGGCGTCACAGCCGACCCGCGGCCTGGAGCTTCGCGAAGAACGGCAGCGCCTCCTGCACCAGATCGAGGCTCGGATCGAGCTGCTTGCCGATGCCCTCGGTCACCGCGATCGCGATGTTGCACATCGTGTAGACCGGGTTCGCGCGCACGCGGTGGCGGCGCAGCAGGTTGAGCATGTCGAACGCGACCACCGAGACCTCGACCTCTCCGAGCGCCTTGCCGTGGTAGCGACGCACGAACTCGATCATGTCGCGCTCGTAGGCGTCGTAGTCGAGCACGTGGGAGCCGGGCGAGTGCTCGTACACGATACGCGCGGTCGTCTTGCCGTCGCCGGCTGCCCAGCTCGCGAAGTAGCCGGCGAAGCCACGGCGAGCCGTCTCGTCGAGCTCGGCGGTGAGGCCGAGATCGAGGATGTACACCTTGCCGCGCTCGTCGACGAGCAGGTTGCCGGGGTGGAGATCGGCGTGGACGAACCCGTCGTGGAAGATCATCTGGAGCAGGGTGCGCAGCCCGGCGCGCGCGAGCCGCCGGCGATCGGCGCCGACCTTCGCGGGCGCCTCGAGCACCTTCGCGCCGCGGATGAAGCCCATCGTGAGGATCTGACGGCCGCACAGCTCGGGGTACAGCGGCGGGAAGCCGACGTCGGGATCGGCGCGGAAGTTCTCCGTGAAGCGCTCGTTGTTGTGCGCCTCGATGCGGAGATCGATCTGCGCGCGGATCGCGGCGCCGAACTGATCGACGCTCTCGACGGGCGCGAGCAGGCGGATCGACGGGATCAGGGCGGTGATCCGCGCGACCGTGCGCATGACCCAGAGATCGAACGCGACGAGATCGTCGAGGTTCGGCCGGCGGACCTTGACCGCGACCTCCTCGCCGGACGGCAGCGTGGCGCGGTGGACCTGCGCGACCGAGGCCGACGCGACCGGCGTGCGATCGAAGCTCGCGAACAGGGTGTCGGGCGGGGCGCCGAGCTCCTCGACGCAGATCCGCTCGACGTGCTTCCACGCGAACGCGCCGACGTCGTCCTGCAGGCGCGTGAGCGCGCGGATGATGTGCGGCGGGAACAGGTCGGGGCGCGTCGACATGATCTGGCCGACCTTCACGAACGTCGCGCCGAGCGCGATCAGCAGGGCAGTGAGCCGCTCGGCGAACCACGCCTGGCGCGCGGCCTTGCCGCGGAACGCGATCACGAGCGCGAGCCAGCCAGCGAACCAGAGCAGGCCGTGCACCAGGAGGAGCAGGCCGACCCAGAAGCCACGGCCGACGAAGCGGAGCGCCCGCATCGTCCTCACGCTACACCGGCGCAGGCCCCGGCGCATGGCGGCACGGAGCCGCGTACCGGACGGATGCATGTTTCCCGCGGCGCGTGTCGATCCGGGGCGGGCCCGATCGTCGTCCCCAGGAACGCAAGGAGCTCACGATGTTCGACGGGATTCTTCTCAGCCTGATCCTGCTCGTCGCGGCCGCGGGTTGCGGCGCCCGCGCGGTCCAGGCGGCGACCACCCCGCGCGCGTGCGCGACGACCGCTCGCGGGAAGCGCTCGACGAGCGCCCCCGACCACCCGACGTGAGGTGCGCCGCGCGCGCAGGGGCGCAACCTCCCGGAAATGCAGGGTGGGCCGTCATCGGTTCGAAGGGCCGATGGAGGCGATCTGGATCCACAACTTATCTAAGAGTTACGGAAGGATACATGCGCTTTCGAGGGTGAGCTTCTCCGTCGCTCCCGGTGAGGTCATCGGGCTCCTCGGCCCGAACGGCGCCGGCAAGACGACGTTGATGAAGATCCTCACGGGCTACCTCGAACCGGATTCGGGTGACGTCCGCGTCCACGGCACGGACGTCGTCGCCGATCCGATCGCGGCCCAGCGGCGCATCGGCTACCTGCCGGAGAGCGCGCCCCTGTACGGCGAGATGGTCGTACAGGAGTACCTTGAGATGATGGCCGCGCTGCGCGGCGTCCCGCCGGAGCGGCGGCGTGCGCGGATGCTCGAGGTGATCAAGGCGACCGGCCTCGCCGATCGCGTCGTGCAGCCGATCGCGACCTTGTCGAAGGGCCTGCGGCAGCGCGTCGGGATCGCGCAGGCGATCATCCACGAGCCCGACATCCTGATCCTCGACGAGCCGACGACCGGGCTCGACCCCGCGCAGATCGTCGAGATCCGGGACCTGATCGCGCGGCTCGCCCAGAAGACGACGGTCCTGCTGTCGACGCACATCCTGTCCGAGGTCGAGGCGACCTGCGAGCGCGTGCTCGTCATCATGCAGGGCGAGCTGCGCGCCGACGCCAAGCTCGCCGACCTGCGCAACGCGAACGCGGCCGTCGTCGCGATCGAGGCCGGCGCGAGCGGCGTGCCCGACGTGCTGACGAAGATCGACGGCGTCACGCGCGTCGAGCCGGCCGGCACCGCGGGCGAGTTCACCCGGTGGCGGGTGACGTCGAGCGCGACCGCCGACGTGTGCCCGGCGCTGTTCGAGGCGCTGCGCACGACGACGTGGAAGATCGGCGAGCTGCGTCCCGAGCCGAAGACGCTCGAGCGCGTGTTCCGTGACCTCGCGAGCCAGGCCGGCCAGAGCGCGGAGGTGACGCGATGAGGATGCGGAGCGTCGTCCACAAGGAGCTGCGTGGCTACTTCAACTCGGCGATCGCGGTGATCTTCCTCGCCGCGTTCCTCGCCGTCGCTCTGTACACGTTCTTCTGGCGCGAGAAGTTCTTCGCGCGCGGCATCGCCGATCTGCGTCCGCTGTTCGAGTGGATGCCGCGACTCCTGATCATCCTCGTATCGGCGCTCGCGATGCGGCTGTGGGCAGAGGAGCGCCGCGCCGGGACGCTCGAGGTGTTGCTGACGCTGCCGGTGCCGCGCTGGCAGCTCGTGCTCGGCAAGTTCCTCGCCGGCATGCTGCTGATCGCGGTGGCGCTCGGCCTCACGCTCGGGCTGCCGATCACGATCTCGCAGATGGGCAACCTCGACCTCGGGCCCGTCGTCGGCGGCTACCTCGCGGCGCTGCTGCTGTCGGCCGCGTACCTCGCGATCGGCATGTGCGTGTCCGCCGCGACCGACAACCAGATCGTCGCGTTCGCCGGCACCGCCCTCGTGTGCGCGATCGCGTACGCGATCGGCGACGTCGGGGGCGAGCTCGGCCGGGCGCTCGGCACCGGCGCGCGGTTCGAGAGCGTCGCGCGCGGCGTGCTCGATCTGCGCGACCTCGCCTACTACGGCGGCATCGTGTGCATCGGGCTCGCGCTCAACGTGCTCCTGCTGCAGCGCCTGACCTGGGGCACCGGCCCGCGCGCCCGCCCGCGGCGGATCGGCACCGTGCTCGCGGTCGCGCTCGTCGCGGCGAACGCGCTCGCGCTCGCCCTGTGGCTGCACCCCGTGCGCCGCGCGCGCATCGATCTCACACAGGAGGGCACGTACAGCCTGTCGCCGTCGACGGAGAAGATCGTCGCCGGGCTCGACGAGCCGCTGCTCGTCCGCGGCTACTTCTCCGAGCGCACGCACCCCGAGCTCGCGCCGCTCGTGCCGCAGATCCGGGACCTGCTCGACGAGTACCGGATCGCGGGCCGGGGCAAGGTCCGCGTCGAGGTCGTCGATCCGACCGACTCCGACGACGCCAAGCGCGAGGCCAAGGAGCGGTTCGGGATCGATCCGACGCCGCTGCGGTTCGCGACCCAGACCGAGGCGTCGGTGATCAACGCGTACTTCGCGATCGCGGTCGAGTACGGCGATCAGCACGCGGTGCTCGGGCTCGACGACCTGATCACGGTCCGCGTGCTCGACGTCGGCAAGGTCGAGATCACGCTGAAGAACCTCGAGTACCAGCTGACGAAGTCGATCAAGAAGACCGTCGCGAAGTTCTCGAGCATCGACACGTTGTTCGCGTCGGCGGCCGGCACGATCGAGCTCACCGCCTATGTCACGCCGGGCACCCTCCCCGAGAACTGGAAGCAAGGCCCCGAGCTGCTCCAGAAGGTCGTCGACAAGCTGTCCGCCCAGGCCGGCGGCAAGCTCGCGTTCACGACGGTCGAGCCGAAGACGGAGGCCGAGATGCGCGACCTGTTCACGAAGTTCGGCCTGCGCCCGTACCAGGATCTGCTGTCGGGCAACGTCTACTACTTCCACCTGCTGCTGAAGGTCGGCGAGCGCATGGTGCGGATCGTCCCGCCGATGGAGCTCACCGAGGCCGAGCTCGAGCGACAGCTGCGCGAGGGCCTCGAGCGCGCGGCCCCCGGGTTCACGCGCGTCGTCGGCCTGTGGTCCCCGCCGTCGGGCCCGTCGCTGCCGATGTTCGAGGGCATGCCGCCGCGCCACATGCCCCCGCCGCAGACGTTCCGCGCCCTGCGCGAAGCGCTGTCGGGCAACTACGAGGTCCGCGACGTGCTGCTCGACGTGCCCGTGCCCGATGACATCGAGACGCTCGTGCTCGCGGGGCCGGCGAACCTCGACGCGAAGGCCGCCGAGCACGTCGACCAGTTCGTGATGCGCGGCGGCGCGCTGGTCGTGCTCGCCGGGCGCTACCGGCTCGCGCCGATGGGCGGGCTCGCCGTCGAGAAGGTCACCACCGGGCTCGAGAAGCTGCTCGAGACGTGGGGCGTGAAGCTCGGCGACGAGCTGGTCATGGACGAGAAGAGCGACTCGTTCCCGGTCCCCGAGAACCGCCAGCTCGGCAACGGCCTCGTCGTGCGCGAGGTCCACCAGCTGCCGTACCCGTTCTTCGTGAAGATGGACGGCGACCAGCTCGCGTCGGCGAGCGTGATCACGAGCGGGCTCACCGGCTCGGTCCTGCACTGGGCCGCGCCGGTCTCGGCCGAGGCCAAGGTCGGCGAGGACGAGCGGCGGGTCGACGTGCTCCTGCGATCGTCGTCGGCGGCGTGGTTGACCTCGTCGACGAACGTCGAGCCGAACCTGCGCGCGTACCCCGAGCGCGGCTTCCCCGGCAGCAAGGACGCGCCCGCCGACAAGAAGGGCAGCCAGGTGCTCGCGGTCGCGATCACCGGTGGGTTCGCGAGCTCGATCGAGAAGCCGAAGGCCCCGCCCGCCAGCGATCCTGCGAAGGACGCCGGCGACGACGCGGCCGGCAGTGCGGCCGGCGGTGCCGCGAGCAGCGCCACGAAGGACGACCGCCGTCTCCTCGAGCACTCGCCGCCCGACACGCGGATCGTCGTGTTCGGCTCGTCGGCGTTCGTGTCCGACGACGTGCTCGGCCTCGCCGAGCAGCTCGGCTCGGACTTCGTGACCTCGAACCTCGAGCTCGTCCACAACGCGGTCGACTGGTCGCTCGCCGACACCGACCTGCTCGCGATCCGATCGCGCAGCGCCGCGTCCCGCGCGCTGACGATCGAGCCCGAGGCCCGCGACCGGTGGCGCACGGCGAACCTCGCGATCGCGTTCGCCGGACTCGCGCTCGTCGTCGCGATCCCCTGGCTGCGCCGGCGCTCGCTGCGGCCGATCACCGACACCAAGGAGGCGTAGATGCTCACGCGCGTTCACAAGATGCTGATCGGGCTGCTCGTGGTGCAGCTCGCCCTCGCGATCGTCACGCTGTCCCGCGACGACGACGCGGCCCCCGCGAAGGAGCAGCCGATCCTCGCGGGCTTCGACGCGGCGCAGGTCACGCGCCTGCAGGTGTTCGACGGCGCGAGCGACAAGCCGCTCGACCTCGTGAAGCAGGACACGGGATGGGTGCTCGCCTCGAGCTTCCAGTACCCGGTGATCGAGACCAAGGTCACCGACGTGCTCTCCCAGCTCGCGAGCATGCGCGCGGCGACGCCGATGGCGACCCAGGCATCGCGCCACAAGCAGCTGCGCGTCGCCGACGAGGACTTCGCGCGCAAGCTCGTGGTCACCGCGGGCGGCGAGGACCTGACGTTGTACCTGGGTGCGCCGGCCGGCGCGCGCCGGACCGCCGTGCGCGTCGGTGACGACGCGCGGGTGTTCGCGGTCAGCGGCCCGAGCACGTACGCGATCGCCACCACCGCGAGCGCGTGGGTCGAGCCGAGCTACGTGAAGCTCCCGCGCGACGAGCTCGCGAAGGTCGTGATCCAGCAGGGGAGCCAGACGACCGAGCTTTCGCGCGACGCCGACGGGGGCACGTGGACCGTGACGCTCGGCGGTGCGCCGCTCACCCTCGCCACCGGCGAGACGCTCGACACCTCCGCGATCGACCGCATCGTCGACGCGGCGGCCACGATCGACCTGACGTCGCCGGCCGATCCGGCGCGCGACGCCTCGACGCCGACGGCGACGATCACGCTCGAGCGCAAGGCGACCGGCGCCGCGAGCCCCGCGCCGACGGTGATCGACGTCGTCGCCGAGGGCGGCTCGTACTGGGTCCGCGAGCGAGGGCGCGCGCACGCGGTGCTCGTCGACGCGTCACGGCTCGAGCACGTGCTCGGCGTCACGCGCGACAAGCTCGTCACGAGGCCGGCCGAGGCGGGGACGACGAGCCAGTCGTCGGGGACGCCATCGGGCGCGTCGACCACGCGCTCCGGCTGAGCGCACCGCGCGCTACTGCGGCCGCGCCGGGCGGCGGAGCCGTCGCTTGAGCGTGCTCCGGTAGATGCCGAGCCGGCGCGCCGCCGCCGAGATGTTGCCGCCGCAGTCGTCGAGCACGCGCATGATGTGCTCCCACTCGATCTCGGCGAGCGTCGGCGTGTCCTCGAGATCGAGCTCCGCGCCGTCCTCCGACTCGAACCGGCGGACCACGTCGCGTACCGTGAACGGCTTCGGGATCACGTCGTCGGCACCGGCGCGCATCGCCTCGACCGCGACGACGATCGACAGGTACGACGAGCACAGCGCGATCGCCATGTCCTGATCGAGCTTCCGCAGCGCGGACACCAGCGCGATGCCGTTCTCTCCCCCGAGCCGGTGATCGACGAGCACCAGATCGGGCCGTTCCTCGTCGGCGATCCGGAGCGCCTGGTTCGCACTCGTGGCGGTGAACACGCGGCGAGCGCGATCGCGCGCGACCGCCGCGAGAAAGATCTCGTCATCATCAACCACGAGCACCGACGACACCGTGCGGGCTCGCGATTCCAGGATCCCCGAAGCCTGCGGCACGGGAGCATCTTCGCGAGCTACGCGGTGACGATCAACCTCGAAGCTGCGCGGATCGAGGGTGGGGACGGCGCCCACAGCTCGCGATGGTTGCAGGTTCGGGCACATTGTCCGACTGTCGGAAACCCAGACAGCGAGGCGAGAGCGCACACCTTGCCCGCGAGCGCGAGCCCCGGCATCGTCGGGGCATGCGTGTCGTGGTCACGGGGGCGAATCGAGGGATCGGGCTCGAGCTGGTACGTCAGCTCGCCGCGCGGGGAGACACGGTCGAGGCGTGCGCGCGCCAGCCGCGCGCGGCGCGAGAGCTCGCGGCGCTCGCGGGCGAGCACGTGCGGCTCCACCAGGTCGACGTCACCGATCCAGCGACGGTCCGCGCGCTCGCCGACGCGCTCGGGAACGCGGCGATCGACGTCGTGTTCAACGTCGCGGGGATCACCGGCCCCGATCCGGACCTCGAGGAGCTCGGCGCGGACCTGGCGATGCGCGGGCTCCTCGACACGTACGACGTCAACGCGCTCGGGGCGCTCCGCGTCTCGGTCGCGCTGCTGCCGCACGTGCGCCGCGGCGCGGCGAAGAAGCTCGTGCATGTCACCTCGGGCATGGGCTCGATCGGCGACAACACGAGCGGAGGGTCCTACGCGTACCGGATGTCGAAGGCGGCGCTGAACATGATGTCGCGCTCGCTCGCGGTCGACCTGCGCGGCGAAGGCATCGTCTCGGTCGTGATCAACCCGGGCTGGGTCCAGACCGACATGGGAGGCTCCTCCGCGCCGACGCCGGTCGCCGACTCGGTCCGCGGCATCCTGCGCGAGATCGACAAGGCGACGCTCGCCGACTCCGGCGAGTTCCTGAACTGGAAGGGCAACCGCTATCCCTGGTGAGCGCGCCAGCCCGCCGGCGTGGTCCCGGTCCAGCGACGGAACGCGCGATAGAAGCCCTTGAGATCGGCGTAACCGAGCTCGAACGCGACGTCGACGATCGAGCGCGTGCGATCTCGCAGCAACGACCGCGCCATGCCCGCGCGCAGCTCCTCCACGAGGTCCTGGTAGCTCGTCCCCGCTTCCTCGCACCGACGCTGCACCGTGCGTGTCGACATCGCGACCCGTCGGGCGACGCGGGCCAGCTCGGCGCCGCTCGTGGCGAGCTCGACGAGGATCGCCTCGCGGATCAGGTCGATCGGTGCGCGCTCGCGCTCCGGGCGCGGTCCGCGCGTGTCCACCGGGCTCGCGCTCGGGGGCGCCTCCGGCGCGGGCAGGGCCGCGAGCAGCTGCTCGGCGTAGGCCTCGAGATAGCGCCGCGCGATCGGATCGCGGCCCACGAGCGGGGTCGCGAGCGCCTCGCGCGACAGCCACAGCGCCGAGTGCTCGGCGCCGAACCGCACCGGGACCCCGAACAGCTCCTCGTAGGCGGCGACCGGATACCCCGCCGGGTGAGCGAACGTGACCTCGCGGAGCGGCACCGGCCCGCCCGCCGCGTGGCACAGCACGCGATACCCGGTCCCGAGCATCACCTCGATCGGGAACCGCATCGCGACCACCTCCGGGCGGTGACCGATCGCGAACCCCACGAGATCGCCGCGCTCGGGCCAGGTGAGCGACAGGCCGGTGTCGGTGAGGCGCATGAAGCGCTCGACGAGCCGGCCCGCGTGCGCGATGTCGTCGGCGCGGAGCACGACCTGCCCCGTGACGCCGAGCACGCTCGGGTCGAGCGACTTCACGAGCTCGACGGGGACGACCACCTCGGGGAGCTTGCTGATCAGCTCGCGCCACAGGACGACGAACGCGAACGTCGAGACCCGCGCGTCCGGCTGATCTCGGATCGCCTCGGTCAGCCCGGCGGCCTCGAGCAGCGCCTCGCGCGACAGGCCGTGCGCCACGCCGAAGTCGACGTAGGCGAACGCGGGCGCGGCCGCGGCGGTGTCCGGTGAGAGCTCTGCCGGGTCTTCCACTCCTCCCAGCATACCCGGGGCCTGTGGCGTGATCTGGCGTGAGATGCCAATCGACCGGCAGCTGCGGCCAACGACCGCCGGCCCGACGCTGCCTACGGTGGAGGCATGAACGACACGATGACGCTAGGCGAGGCGAGGAGCCGCTACTACGAGGTCAACGGGTTCGGGCCGGATGGGGGTGACTCGCTGGACTGGGTGCCGCTCCAGCTGTGGAAGCTCACGATCAAGATCCCCAACACGGACAGCCGCCGCCGCGCGGTGCGCATCCACGACCTGCACCACATCGTGACCGGCTACCAGACCGACCTCCGCGGAGAGGCCGAGATCGCGGCGTGGGAGCTCGCGAGCGGGTGCCTGCGGTGGCCCGCGGCGACGATCCTGAACCTGTTCGCGCTCGGGCTCGGCATCCTCATCGCCCCGCGCCGGCTCGCGCGGGCGTGGGCCCGTGGCCGCGCGACGACCAACCTCTACACCGCCGAGACGGTCGACCCGCTCCTGCCGCGCCACGTCGCCGAGGTCCGCGCCGAGCTCGGGCTCGCGGGGCCACACCCGACGGTGCGGGTGCGCGACGCCGTCGCGATGTCCCTGGTCGCGCTGCCGCCGCTGCTCGTCCTGCTCGCAGTCGTGGCCGCACCGCTCGCGGCGATCGCCGCTCTCGTGTGAACATCCGGCTCGTGCCGGACTGGCTGTATCTCCTCCTCACCGTCCCGACCGTGAGCGCCTTCATCGGCTGGCTCACGAACTGGCAGGCCGTGAAGATGATCTTCTGGCCTGCCGTCCGCCGTCTCGGCTGGCAGGGCATCGTCTACGCGCACGCGGACAAGTTCGCGACGAACCTCGGCCGCATCGCCGAGAACGATCTGATGAACGGCCACGAGATGGCGCATCGGCTCGATCCCGACGAGCTCGAGAAGGCGCTCGCGCCGGTCCTCGACGCGGAGGCGCCCGCGATGGTCGCCGCCGCCGCCGAGACGATCCGCCCCGGCGCGTGGGCGATGATCCCGCCGCCGATGCAGGCGATGATCGTCGAGCAGGTCAAGGCGCGCACGAAGACGATCGCGCGCGAGCTCACCGTCGAGATGCGCCCGCTCGTCGCCAAGCAGCTCGACGTGCAGACCCTGGTCGCGAGCCAGCTCACCGGCCCGCACGTCACGCGGCTCGCGCGGTTGACCGAGCAGATCGGCAACAAGGAGTTCAAGTTCATCGAGTACTCGGGCGGCGTGTTCGGCGCGATCATCGGCTTCGGGCAGATCGGCGTGTGGGAGGCGATGAACTTGTGGTGGGTGATGCCGATCTTCGGCGTGCTCGTCGGCCTGGTGACGAACTACCTCGCGATCCAGATGATCTTCCGGCCGCACGAGCGGAAGCGGTACCTCGGGATCTTCCCGTACCAGGGGCTGTTCCCGAAGCGGCAGGCCGAGATCGCGCGCGACTACGGCAAGAGCACGGCCGACGAGGTCATCACGCCGCACAACATCATCGAGCACCTCACCACGGGGGAGCGCGCCCAGCGCCTCCTCGTCGAGCTACGCGAGCTCCTGTCCCGGCGGATCGACGCCGAGTGGGCGCAGGCCAAGGGGATGGTCCCGTTCCCGGTCACCGACGAGCAGGTCGCCAGCGTCAAGGAGCTGATCGTCACGCGCCTGCTCGAGCTCGCGCCGCGCGTGCGCCCGCAGATGGAGGAGATCCTCCACCGCCAGCTCGACATCCAGAACACCGTCGAGACCCGGCTCGCGTCGCTGTCCAAGCCCGAGTTCGAGAAGATGCTGCGCGGCGTGTTCCAGGAGGACGAGACCACGCTGATCATCGTCGGCGGCGTGCTCGGCGGCGCGGTCGGCGCGCTGCAGGGCGCGCTCGTGCTCGCCGGCATCGGCTGAGTCACTCCGCGAGGCGGTACTCGGGGGGGATCTGGTCGGGCGAGCCGATCGACATCTCGAGATCGCGGAGCAGGCCGTCGCCGAGCGAGTAGATCCAGCCGTGGATCGTGACCTCCTGCCCGCGGCGCCACGCGTCCTGGACGATCGTCGTGTGGCACACGTTCGCGACCTGGGTCTCGACGTTGAGCTCGGCGAGCCGATCGGCGCGCCGCTTGGGATCCGGAATCGCCGAGAGCTCCTCGCGGTGGGCCGTGTGGATGTCGCGGATCTGGCGCAGCCAGTTGTCGATCAGGCCGAGCCGCTTGGCGGCCATCGCGGCGAGCACACCGCCACAGCCGTAGTGGCCGCACACGATGATGTGCTTCACCTCGAGGACGTCGATCGCGTACTGGAGCACCGACAGGCAGTTGACGTCGGTGTGGCCGACGATGTTCGCGACGTTGCGGTGAACGAACAGCTCGCCGGGCGCGCGCCCGATGATCTCGTTCGGCGGCAGCCGGCTATCCGAGCATCCGATCCACAGCAGCTCTGGATGCTGCAGCGCCTCGAGGCGCTTGAAGAAGACCGGATCGCGTGACCGGGCCTGCGCGGCCCAGCGCCGGTTCGCGGAGAAGCAATCGTCGAGAAGGCTCACGCACCGGCTCTACCACGGCGCCGCACGCCCGCGATTGTCGCGCACGCGGTTCGTCGTGAGATCGCGACGGGCGTGCACGCGGTGAGCGCCCGCGCTCGCCCGCCGCCCGCGCGCGCCCCCGCGCTCGCGGCGCTCGCCTCGTGCGTGATCGCGCCGGGCGCCGATCACCCGGCGGCGAGCCGGTCGACGCCCTCGCGGATCGCGGTGACGTCCTGCGGGCGCACGACGCGCGCGACCTCGCGGCCGTCGCGCAGGAACACGAGCGTCGGCCACAGCTTCACGCCGAACGAGCGGCCGAGCCGCTTGCCGCGCCCGTCCTCGACCCGAACGTGCCGGATCTCGGCGTGCCCCGCGAGCGCGTCGGCGATCAGCGGCTGCGCGGCCTGGCAGAACCCGCACCACGTCGCGCCGAACTCGAGGATCGTGGCGCCCTGCATCGCGTCGACCTCCGCGCGCGTCAGCTCGCTCATGACCGAGGATACCGCGCCAACTTCATCGCGCCGCAACACTTCTTGACGTCGCCTGCGCCCGCGAATCGGTAGCTTGCCGACGTGCTCTACACCCTCGGCTTGTTCGTGCACTCGTGGCTTCGGTGGGCGCTGCTCGCGCTCGCCCTCGCGATCGGCCTCCGCGCCCTGCGGGGCTGGCGGTCGGCGCGCCCGTGGTCGCCCGGGGACGAGCGGATGCTCCGCGTGCTCCGCGCCCTGCTGCAGACGCAGGTGATCGTCGGGCTCCTGCACCTCCTGTGGCTGTCGCCGCTGACGCGGGCCGCCTGGCACGCCGGGCTCGGCGGCATGCTCGAGGTGCCCGGCTTGTTCTTCTTCGCGATCGTCCACCCCGTGGGCATGGTGCTCGGCGTCGTGGTGCTCGCGCGCGGGCTCGTCGGGGCGCGACGGCGCGCGGATCCCCGAGCGCGGCACCGCGGCGTCGCGCTCGCGATCGGCTGCTGGCTCGCGATCGTGATCGCCCTGATCCCGTGGCCCGGGTCGCCGTGGGGGCGGCCGCTCGCCCGGCTCGGCGGGCCCCCGACGGCCGGGGTGCTCGCCGCCGAGCCGCCGCCCGTATACGCGGCCCGGTGCGCGGCGTGCCACGGCCCTGCGGGGCGCGGGGATGGTCCCGCGGCGCGCTCGCTCGTGCCGCGACCGCGCGCGTTCGATGATCGCGCGTGGCAGGGCGCGGTCACCGACGAGCACCTGCGCCGCGTGATCGTCGAGGGCGGCGCCGCGCTCGGGAAGAGCCCGGCGATGCCGGCGCACCCCGATCTGGCCGCCGAGGACGTCGCGGCGCTCGTCGCGTTCATCCGCGCATCTGCTACGAAGGCGCCATGACCTCGAAGACCCTGGGTCGCTTCCGCGCCCTCAGCCTGCTCGAAGGGCTGTCGTATGTCGTGCTCCTCGCGATCGCGATGCCGCTCAAGTACCTCGCGGACGTGCCCGAGGTCGTGACGCACGCCGGCCGGATCCACGGCGGGTTGTTCGTGCTGTTCGTGATCGCGCTCGTCACCGTCTCGGCCGAGCACCGCTGGCGGCTGCGCACGAGCGCGACCGCGATGCTCGCCGCGATCGTCCCGCTCGGCGCGTTCTGGCTCGAGCGCGCGCTGCGGCGCGGCGAGTTCCCGCGCTGACTACAGCACCATGTCGATCCACGCGGCGAGCCCGTTCGCGCCGAGGCTCGTCCAGCGACGGAGCAGCGACGGCTCGGACGGCGCGGGTGCGCACGCGGCGCCGACACACTCGTCGCGGAGATCGTCGAGAAACGGGTTGTAGACGTAGCGCTCGCCGGGACCCGCCGGGTCGAGGAACCAGTCGCCGCGCGCGCCGCGCGCTCCCTTGATCGCCCACGGCGGTCGCACGCCGCCGATGTAGCGCCGCCCGGCGAGCGAGGCGCCCATGCGCCACCCGAGCCGGCCCTCGCGTCCCTGGTAGTGCAGCGGGCCGGTCTCGCCCCACGCCCACAGCCCGCAGTTCGCCAGCGAGCGCCGCGCCCACAGCGTGTCGCGCAGCGAGACGAGCTCGTACGCGACGGTCTGCCCGAGCGCCTTCGCCGGTGGCGACGACGCGACCTCGCCGTACGTGTAGACGATGCGACCCGGCGCCGCCGCGCACCGCGGATCACCGCGCCGGCACACCGCGACGCCGTGGCCCTCGGGCTCGACGTGGAGCAAGGGGCGCTCGTCGCGCGTCCGCTGGATCTGGTCCGCGGGCGTGTCGGACGTCTGGTGGTGCGCCTTCGTGCGGACCGCGACCAGGCGACCGGCGCCGCCGACCTCGCGCTCGACGACGACGAGCACGGTCTCGAGATCGTTGTCGTGACAGATCAGCGGCACGCAGAACCGCCGGCTCCAGTCCCGCGGGTAGTACAGCGTGTACGTGAGATACGCGTGCGTCGCGGTGAGGATCGCCGCACCGTACGCCGCCGGTGGGAGCTCGGTGCCGAACCGCGCCTGGTGGTCCCAGTTGTTCGACGCGTCCCAGTCCCCGTCGAAGTCGATCCGCGTCGGCCGGTCGCGACCGCGATCGTCCGCGTCGACGCGCTGGACGTACGTCGGTGCCCAGCGCCGCATCAGGTGGTCCGCGAGCATCGACTCCGGCGTCACCACCGGCGGCGGCGGCGGCTCGGAGACCGCACACACCTCGGGCGAGATCAGGCCATAGCTACACGCCGCGACCACCGCGAGCGCGAGCGCGGGTATCCCCGGTCGGATCCACCACGATCCCAGCAGACGTCGAGCATGCAGGGACGTGCTCGAGAGATCCAGCGCGGCGGGCCGCGAGCGACTCGGCGGTTTTCCGAGGAGAAGGTGTGCTACATCGACCCGATGAACGAGCGTCCCGTCGAGCGAGCGCGACCGGTGGCCAAGCCGCCGCTCAAGGAGCGGATGTCCGGGCTGGTCGCCGAGTACGGACGCGTCGCGCTCTACACGTACCTCGTGCTCTCGCTCTCCGCGATCGCCGGGTTCTCGGTCGCGATCGGGTTCGGCGTCACGCCGTCGTCCGCGACCGGCGTGCTCGGCGTCATCGGCGCCGGCTGGGTCGCCGCGAAGGCCACGATGCCGCTGCGGATCCTCGCGACGCTCGCGCTGACGCCTCTCGTCGCCGCCGTGGTCCGCCGCCGCCAGCGCGACTGAGCCTCACGGGCCGGGGCGCGTGGGCTGCCGCGCGAGCACCACGTCGATCAGGGCACGTACGTCACCCGCAGGAACGGCCGCACCTGCGGGTTCGGGTGCTCGCGCGTCGAGAACCGCGTGCCGTTCGCGTTCGTCGTCACGAACGCGATCCCGTGATTCGAGGCAGGGTTCGCCACCCAGCCCGCGACCGTCGCGACGTCGAGCGGGATGACGTAGCCCGTGTTCGGCTGGAGCGGCGTCACCGTGCCGATCGCCGTCATCGACCGCGATCCGGGCGCGCCCGCGCCGGCGTTCGACCACGCGACGCCGGGCATCCGTCGGTTCCACGTCGCGGCCGTCTCGCTCCAGGCCTCGAGCAGCGGGTACAGCGTGCACGTCTGGCCCTCGTCGAAGTCGGTCCAGATGTGCAGCGCGGCCGACTGGATCGTGGCATCCGCGGGCACCGACGAGAGATCGAAGCGCATGACGACCGTGCGCCGCACATCCCCATCGACGAGCGCGGACGTCTGGTCGTTGAAGTTCGAGTTCGGCGCGTCGGACGCGAGGAACGTGTCGGCCACGCTCGGGTGATCGTTCGTGACCGGCATCGGGGGTGCGTCGGGCGGTGCGTCGATCGCCGCGTCGATCGCCGCGTCGGGCCGCCCGTCGACAGCGGCGTCCGTGCCGGTGACGCGGCCGTCGGGGATGTCGGTGCCGCCGGCGTCGGTGTCGCCGGCGCCGGCCTGGAAGCCGCAACCAGCGACTGCCACCAGGATCCCGAGACATCGCTGCATCCCGAGATCATAGTCCGCGATGTCGACGTCCGAAACGGCGGCGATGTAGGCGCGCCGGGTGTGAGCTCACCAGCGGTTATGCAGCCCTCGCGGTCCGCGCAGATCGACATCGAGCCGCTGATCGGCGTCCCGGATCTCGACGGGGATCGTGCGCCCCGCGACCTCCACGACGTAGTGCCCGGGGTGGTGATATGCGAGCACGTAGCGCCCGCTGTCGTCGGTCCTCGTCGTCTGGACCACGCTCCCACCGGCATCGCGCAGCGCCACCGGACGCCCCGTCACCGCCCTCGTCGGGCCCTGGCCGACAAAACCCCACACGACGAAGCCTTTCTCGCGGTTCCCCGCCGGGATCCCCGACGTGGCGCAACCGAGAACCAGTACGAGCACCGAGACGCACAGGAGCGAAACGCGGCGGGGGATCATGAAGCCTCCAGGCCCGGACGATGCTGGCGAGATGGCCGGCTCGCCGCGGCGACCACGAGCGTACCGCGCGCTCGACCCGCAACGGCATCCCGTGCGCGCGCTCTTCGCGCGCTCGTCGGGTGCGGGTGTTCACGCGAGGTCCCTCCCCGCAGCCGCGGCGCGCGTCAGCGCTTCCAGACCTCGCGCGAGCCGTCGGAGAACGTGAACAGGAGCTGATTTCCCTCGACGTAGTAGCGCGCGTACGGCACCCACCCGGTGCCGTCGTCGACCATCACGACGTTGCCCTCCGTCCGCCACCTCCCGCGCGTGCCGCTGTCGCTGCTCTGGCCCTCCATGTGCCAGCCGCCGCCACCGCCGACGGTGTCACCGGCCTTGCGCACGAACGATCCGTCCGGGCACACGACGAGCGAGATCCGCGTCGACATGAACGAGTCCCCGCTCGTGATGTTGTTCTCGCGCGACCAGCTGCCCACGAGCGCGGGATCGCGCTGCTCGGCCGGATCCGCGGCTGCGGGTGCGGTCGCCGGGCACGCCGCTCCGCCGGCGCCACCCTGCTGGGCATGCGCGCCCGCCGCGGCGTAGCTCATCTGCCCCGACGGGTTCGAGAGATCGATGTCGAGCCGCTGATCCGCGCCGCCGATCACGATCTGCATCGCGTGCTGACCGACCTGGACCACGTAGTGCCCCGGCGGGTGATACGCGAGCACGTACTTCCCGGTGCCGTCCGAGGTGGTGGTCTGCACGACCCGGCCGCTGGCATCGACGAGCGAGACCGCCTGGCCCGGGGCAGCCATCGTGGGCCCCTGACCGACGAAGCCCCACACGACGAAGCCCCTCTGCGGATTCCCCGCCGGGATCCCTGGCGTGGCGCAGCCGACCACGAGCACGAGCAACGAGAAACAGACGATCAGAACGGAACGAGCGAGCATGGTCCCCCCCTTTCGACCTCGACGACGGCGCGCGCCCGCGACCACCGCGGAGGGTGCCCGTCGACGACCACGCCGGTATAGCGCGCCTCGCGCGCCGCCCGAACCCTCGAGGCGACCTATCCCCGCCCTTTTCCCTTCTTGTCGCAGTTCCCGTAGCCGTGACCGTTCCCGTTTCCGTTGTTGCAGGTGGTGTCGTTGCCCTTGCCGCCGTTGCCGTTGCCGTTGCCGTTTCCGTTCCCGTTTCCGTTCCCGTTCCCGTTCCCGTTCCCGTTCCCGTTCCCGTTCCCGTTTCCGTTCCCGTTGCCGTTGCCGTTGCCGTTCCCGTTGCCGTTCCCGTTCCCGTTTCCGTTCCCGTTCCCGCCACCGTTTCCGCCGCCGACTCCGCCACCGCCGCCGACTCCGCCACCGTTTCCGCCACCGCCGCTGCCGCCGCCACCGTTACCGCCACCGCCTCCGCCACCGCCTCCGCCTCCGCCTCCGCCTCCGCCTCCGCCACCGTTACCGCCACCGTTACCGCCACCGTTACCGCCGCTGCCGCCTCCGCCCCCGTTGCCGCCTCCGTCGCCGGTGCCGCCGCCACCCGCACCGCCGCTGCTGCCCCCACCGCTGTCACCGCCGCTGCTGCCCCCACCCGCGGGCGGCTCGTCGGGCCCGCTCGGCGTCGACGGCGTCACCGACGCCACCAGCGGCATCACGATCTCCACCGTCTGGACCGTGAGCTGCCCGTTGCACCGGAGATCCGCGACCGCCCAGACCGTCGCGGTGTTCGGCCCCGTGCTCTCGTAGTGGTACGAGAACCGGTTCGGCTGATCGATCTGGAAGTCGAGCGCGCCCCAGATCGGATCGGCCGCCCACGCATCGGTCACCGTGAGCTTGCGATCGTCGTGCGCGCACGCGTCGCCGTCGGGCGCTGGCAACACCGCCGCCGTGCCCTGGGGCAGCACACCGTGCTGCGCGAAGTGGAGCTTCGCGCTCCGTGCGATCCGGGCGAGCTGCAGCGTCGCTTCGGTCGCCTTGGCGTCGTCGACCGACCGACCGAACACCGGCAACGCGATCGCGGCGAGCAGACCGATCACGGCCACCACGACCATGACCTCGAGCAGGCTGAACCCTCGTGGGTGGCGCATTTCGCTCCACGTTGCACGACGCACTCCCGTCGCGTCGAGGTAACGCAGGGGCAGCGCTCTCGGCGGCTCTCGGCGCCACCGCGTGCGATCTCGGTCGCTTGCGCACGGTTACCCCGACGCGGTCTCGGGTACGAGTGAGGAACCGGCGGGTCAACCGCCCGCGAGCTGCCGCGCGAGCCGGATCAGCTCGACGCGCGAGGTCACGCGCAGCTTGCGCATCGCCCACGACAGATAGGTCGCGACCGTCGAGGTCGAGAGACCGAGCTCGTACGCGATCAGCTTGTTCGATTTGCCGAGCACCGCGAGATGCACCACCGCTCGCTCGCGCGCGGTGAGCGCCCGCGGATCGGGCAGCTCGTGCTCGTTGCGCCGCGCCACGATGTAGCGCCGACCGCCACGCTCGTAGTGATCGACGAGCGACCACCGGCCGCTGACGAGCGCCGTCCACGCCTCCGTCGCGAGCGCTGGATCTTCACGCCGGAGCCGTCCGCGAGCGCGCTCCTGCCGGCTGACCGCCTCGCGCAGCGCGGCGCGTGCGGCAGCCCGCGTGCCTTCGCCCTGGGCGTGCTCGACGCGTCCGGACGGCGTCAGCACGACCTCGGCGTCGTCGCGCGACCTCGAGGCGAGCGCCGCCCGCAGCCGACGCGCGGCCGCGACGTGGGCGGCGACCCGCGCCCACAACCGCTGGGTGCGTCGATCGAACACGCGCTCGGCGTTCTGCCCCGCGTTGATGCAGATGCCGCGGCCTCCCGGCTCGATCGTGCGGAACGCGACGTAGTCGCGAACCCCGAGCTTCCGGAAGTGCTCCGTGACGACCGGATCGCGACGGAGGTCGGCGACGCCCGCCTTGCGCGTCGCGTGGACGAGCCCGTCGAGCGGCTCGGGGTAGATGTGCATCGCCTCCGAGTCGCCCGGCGAATGCGAGAGCTGGAAGGCGCGCTGGAGCTCGAGCCGGCGCCGCGACAGATCGATCGTGACCTCGTCGCGAAGCCACTGCGTCATCGGGACCGCCATGTCGAACGTGTACGCGCTGACGCCGTGCCCGCCGTCGACGACGGGCCGGATCACCTCGGTGAGGTGGCGCAGCCACGCGCGGTCGTCGAGGTCGAGTCTCCAGGCCGCCTCGACGACGTCGATCGGGTTCGCGTCGCGGTGGCTACGTCTCGTCATCGATCCACGTCGCCGCGAGCTCGGCGCGCGACGATACGCCGAGCTTTCGGTACACCGCGGCGAGCTGGTTCACGACGGTCCGCGGCGAGCTGTTGCGCCGCCGCGCGATCTCCGCGTTCGAGTGCCCCTCGAGGACCTCGCGCGCCACCGCCCGCTCGGCCGGCGTCAGGACCTCGGCGCCGATCGAGCGCTCGCACACTGGCACGCTCACGACGATGAGCTCCTCGCCACCGAGCTCCACGATCCGTGCGACGGGGCGGTCCTTCGCTCGCGTCGTGCTCGATCGGCTGGCAGCTCGCTTCGCGGTCATCGCGCAACCCACCCATCGTACACAGCACCGGCGCGAGAAATCGTCACGCGAGCGAGAAACCTCGCTCACGTTCACGTCCCAGGCTCAAGCGGCGCGCGCGGTCATGACCTCGCGCCACCACGGCACGGGTCCCTCGACGTGCTCGGGCTCGAACGGCATTCCGAGCCGCGGCGTGAGGATCCGCGCGTCGTACTGCGGCGCGAGCGACAGCAGCTGCTCGCCGGGCTCGTCCCACGCGTGCAGCCCGAGCGAGAACGTGCCCCAGTGCACCGGGAACAGCGTCCCGCCGCCGAGCATGCGGAACGCCTCGAGCGCGTTCTTCGGTCCGAGGTGGATCGTCCCCCAGCTGGGGTGGAACGCGCCGATCTCGAGCATCACGAGATCGAACGGCCCGAACCGGCGGCCGATGTCGGTGAACTCGGGCGTGAGACCCGTGTCGCCGGAGAAGAACACCTTGCGGCGCTCGGACTGGATCACCCACGACGCCCACAGCGTCTTGTTCCGGCCGCCGAGCGAGCGCCCGGAGAAGTGCTGCGACGGCGTCGCGGTGAAGTGCACGCCGCCGACGACGGCGCTCTCGAACCAGTCGAGCTCGGTGATCCGCTCCGGCGCGAAGCCACAGCGCTCGAGGTGGGCACCCACGCCGAGCGCCGTGACCACGGGGACGTTCGCGCGCGCGAGCGCACGCATCGTCGACGCGCACAGGTGATCGAAGTGGTCGTGCGAGAGCAGCACCGCGTCGAGCGGCGGCAGCTCCGCGAGCTCTGCCGGGACGGGGTGGAAGCGCCGCGGTCCGACGAGCCCGGCCGGGCCGATGCGCTGCCCGAACACCGGATCGGTCAGCACCCGCCGGCCGTCGAGCTCGAGCACGACGGTGGAGTGGCCGAGCCACGTCGCCCGGAACCCGGTGTCGGGGCGCCGCGTCCACAGCTCGTGGGGGCGCACGAGCGGCAGCGGAGCGGGCGGGCGGCGCTGCTGCTTGCCGAACATCCACTCGCGAAGCACTGGCCCCATCCCGCCCTGCACGCCGTCGCGGGCGCCGCTCGTGTTCCGGAACGTCCCATCGCGGAACTGTCGCGACGCGAGGGTGCGCTCGGCGCGGAGCCCCGCGCTGCGCCGGTGCTCGCGCGTGTCGGGCAGCGGCGCCTCGTCGATCGTCGGATCGGTCGTCGGATCTGCCATCAGCGTTCCTCGATCCAGGGTGTACCGGACGCGGGCCGAAACGCACCCTGCTCGTGCTCGAGCGTGAACACCGTCGCGTTCGCGATCGGGGGCACGGCCGTTCCGAGGACCTCCGAGAGCCACTGCCGCATGACGCCGCCGTGCGAGATCACGAGCACGGCGCCCTCCGAGAGATCCGCGATCCGACGCAGCGCGCGGCCCAGGCGCGCGACCGCCACCTCGCGGGGCTCACCGCCGGGCGGCGTCGTCGTCCGCTCCACCCACGCGCGCCACGCCTCCGGGTGCCGCCTCGCGCACTGCGCGCGCGTGAGCCCCTCGAACACGCCGAACCGTCGCTCGCGCAGCTCGCTGTCGACGCGCGGAGCGTCCAGCCCGAGCGCGCGGGCCACGATCTCGCCGGTCTGCCGCGCGCGAGAGAGATCGCTCGTCCACACCGCCGAGAGCTCGCGCCGCGCGACCGTCGCGGCGAGGCTTCGCGCCTGCGCGCGACCGACCTCGTTGAGCTCGATGTCGGTGTGTCCCTGCAGCCGGCCGAGCGCGTTCCACGCGGTCTCGCCGTGACGCGCGAGCAGGATCCGGCACGGCCGCGGTGCACCCATGATCACGTCTACCTTGTAGCGGTCGCCGCCCTGCCGCACCACACCCGACGCACACGCGAGCCCCCGACCGAGGCGCGCCGGCCACCTCCAAAGCTCCGCGAGGACCGGCCGCGCGACACCCACATCCGCCACGCGAGCCCGCGCCGCCTCCGCGAGGACCGGCCGCGCGACACCCTGCTGCGAGCGAAGCGCGCCGAACATCCCGCGAGCGTCCTCGCTGCCTCGGCGCCGTGGCACGTTCCCCGAGCACACGCCCTGCCGCGAGCGGAGCGAGCCCTGCGAGCTCTGCTACGCGTCCTTCGCGTCCTTCGCGTCCTTTGCGCCTCCTCCGGCTGGAGGCACACGCCCCTGCTGCGAGCGGAGCGAGCCGAGCATCCGGTGGGCGGCCCGCTCCTGCTCCCGGGCGCCCATCGCGTGGCTCCGTGCCATGCTGCCTGCCATGCGCGACACGCTCGTCCTCACGATCCTCGGCGCCGATCGGACGGGGCTCGTCGAGTCCGTCGCCGGTGCCGTCGCCTCGGTCGGCGGCAACTGGGAAGAGAGCCGGATGGCCCGGCTCGCCGGTCAGTTCGCGGGCATCCTGCTCGTCACGGTCGACACCGAGCGCACGAGCGAGCTCCTGCGAACGCTGCGCGGGCTCGAGTCCGGCGGGCTCCACGTCACCGTGCAGTCGACCGCGATCGTGACCGCCCCACCGGAGGCGTCGCGCATGCGGCTCGAGCTGACCGGACAGGATCGTCCCGGCATCGTGCGCGACGTGGCGAGGATCCTCGCCGAGCGTGGGCTCAACGTCGAGGAGCTCGAGTCGGAGGTCGAGAGCGCCCCGATGTCGGGCGAGCGGATGTTCCGCGCACGGATCCAGGTCCGCGCTCCACGGAGCGTGGACCTCGGCGACCTCAGGGCGCGGCTCGAGGCGCTCGCAGGCGAGCTGATGGTGGATCTGACGACCGAGTGACCGGCTACTCGCCGGCCGCCTCGGACTTGGAGTCGGAGCGCTTGGACTTGCCCTTGCCGCCGACGTTTCCGCCGACGGTCGCGCCGCTCGCCCCGGCGTCCGCGTCCTTCGCGGCCACCGCGTCCTTGGCGGCGGGCTTGTCCTTGCTGCCGTCCTTGCCGTCCTTGATGTCCTTGCCGTCCTTGCCGCCGTCCTTCGCGCTCGGCACGGCCGCGGGAGAAGCCGCCGGAGCCGGAGCCGGAGCGGCAGCGGCGGGCGGCGGCGCGGCGGGCGTGCTCCCCGAGCCTTCGAGGAGCGCGTCGAGGCGCGCCTGCACCTTCTCGACGCGGTCCCCGACGGTGGCGAGCGCGCTGCGGAACGCGACGACGTGCGGCAGCTCGTAGCTCGGCTGGTCGGCGAGCCCCGCGCGCTCGCGGGCGACATCGAACACCGTCTGCGCCGAGTAGTAGTCGTATCGCAGGCGGAGCGCTGCGATGAGGTCGTCCTTGGCCAGCTTCATGGTGCCTCCGTGCCTGCCAAGGTATTCGATTCTGGCGCGGATTGCGAAGCCCGTGGGCCCCGCACCGACACGCGGCCAATCCGCCGGCGAGGAACGGATCACCGTGACCATCGGTTCCACGGGCGTGCAGTCGCGCTAGCATCGGCCCCGTGAGCGCGATCTCGATCCAGCTCGGCATCCTCGCGATCGCGAAGGACCCGGAACGACCGGATCACGACGCGATCGAGATCGCGGCGCAGCGTGCGCGCGCCGCCGGTCACCGCGTCGTCGCGCGCCAGGTGATCGACGACGTCGAGGACTCGATCCGCAAGCAGCTGACGCGCTGGATCGCGTACGCCGAGATCGACGTCATCCTCGTGCTCGGTGGCGCCGAGAGCGAGGCCGTTTCCTCCGCGCTCCAGCCGCTCGTCTCCGAGGTGCTCCCCGGCTTCACGGATCTCTTCCGCTGGCTCATGTTCCAGGAGAGCGGCGCGGCCGCGGCGCTGTCGAGCGCCGAAGCGGCGCGCTGCGACACGACGTTCGTGTTCGTGCTCCCCGGCGCGGTCGAGGCGGCGATGGACAAGCTGATCCTGCCGCAGTTCGATCCGGCGACGAAGCCGCGCAACCTGGTCTCGCAGATGCCGCGGCTCCGCGGCGTGACCGGCGCCGGTGCGAGCGCGGTCTCTGAAGCGGGCAAGAGCCACGGAGACGCGGCGGTGCCGGTCGCGATCCCCGCCGAGAAGACGCAGGGCGGCTCGGGCGTGCCCGCGCGCCTCCCCGCGGTGTCGTCGGGTGTGCGCGCGCGGCCTCGCACCGGCGCTCACGTGATCGTGCGTTCTCGGCCCGGCGACGATCCACCGACGCGACCGATCGAGGTCGGGCGGCTCGAGCAGCAGCTCGCGATGACGACCTCGGGGCCGCGACACGAGGACGTCACGCGACCGGATCTGTCGCGCTTGCCCTCGGTGCCGCCCGGCGCCGACGAGCTCGAGGAGCTCCAGCCCGACGAGGAGGTGACGCAGACCGACCTGCTCGCCGCTCCGCCGCGGCGCGGCCCGCCGGTCTCCCTCTCTGCATCCACCTCGGCTCCCACGCCGGCGTCCTCGGCGCGACCGGGCACGGCCTCGAGCGCGCGTCCCCTCGCGCCGCGCGCGCCGGGCTCGACTCACCGCCCGGCGACCGACTCGACGCGGACGCGCGCGCCGTCGTCGAGCGCCCCCGCGGCGGCCTCGGCGAAGACACGCGCCGCCAGCGCTCCGGCGAGCGCCGCGCCGGGTCCGCGCCTTCCGTCGGTGGTCTCGAGCGGTGCGGCGAGCGCGGTGTCGCCGGTGACGATCCAGCCGGCCCGCAAGCGCACGTCCGACGCGCCCGCGACCGCGCGACCGCGGCCGCGCTCGTCGCCTCCCGCGCTGCCCCCGAGGCCTCCAGGCGAGGAGGCCTCGAGTGCGCGCAGCTCCGCGGCACCGGCGGCGTCGCACGTCGCCTCGAAGCCGACCGGTCCCGCGAGCGCGCCACCCCCCGTGCCCACGTCGCGCGCGGCCTCGGCCGCCACCGGATCGACGCCCGTCGCACCACCGGTTCCGGCGGCGCCGTCGCGAGCTGCAGCGCGGACCGGGCCGGTCCCCGCCGCGCCGCCCAGCCCGCCGACGACCTCGCGCTCCAGCGCGTCGACCGGTGCGGTCCCTGCCGTGCCGTCGAGCCCGCAGGCGACCTCGCGCTCCGGCGCGACGTCCGGCGCGACGTCCGGGCCTGCCCCGAGCGCTTCGAGCGCTCCGCCCCCGCCGTCGCGACCGGCGTCCCGGACCGGGCCCGTCGCGAGCGCGCCGCCCGTCCCCACCGCGACCGCGCCGCCCGTCCCCACCGCGACCGCCGCTTCGGCGCCGCCACGCGACAAGCGGGCGAGCTCGCCATCGCCCGCGGACATCCCGGCGTCTGCGCTCACCGGCGCACCTGCGGGGACCCGCGACGAGGCCGCGCCGTCCTCCAGCACGCCCGCGCGGCCGCGGCCCGCCTCGGCCCCGCCGGCGCCCCCGCTCCCCGTGCCACGGGCGGCGACCGAGTCGGCGACCGAGCTGCCGCGCGGCACGTTCACCTACCCGGTCAAGCGGCGACGGATCTCGCCCCTGCTCGTCGTGCTCGTGATCGTCGCGGCCGCAGCGATCGGGTTCGGCGCCGTCGTGGTGTTCTTCGGTGGCGAGCGCGGGCGCGCGGGCTCGCCGCCCCAGGCGGCGCTCGCCGCGGGACCGGAGGCCGGCGCGGTCGGCCAGGTCGAGGACGTCGTGCCCGCCAACGAGGGCGCCAACGAGGGCGCCAACAACACCGCCGACGCCTCCGACGCAGAGCCCGCGAGCGACGATCTCGTCACCGCCTCTCGGTCCGGCACCGAGGCCACGGCGTCGCCCGAGCTCGACATGGAGCCGGTGGTCGCGGACACCCCACGGTCGCGGCGGCGCCCGGCCCGCACCTCGTCCCGCGAGCGGCCGGTGACACGGACGAGCACCGAGCGCGTCGCGGCGCAGGCGGCGAGCACGCCTCCTCCGTCCACCGAGCCGGCCGCGTCACCCTCGCCGGCGCCCGCGGGCACGTCCACTTCCACACCCTCGACGGCGCCGGCGCCCGCCCCCGCCGACGACTGCGACGAGGCCGCGTGCGTGCTCGGCAACTACGACAAGCCGTGCTGCGCGCGGTACCGCCCGTCGGGGACGGACCTCAGCCGGCGGATCGGCGGCCTGCCCGAGACCCTCGACAAGCCGATGGTCCGCGCCGGCGTGCAGACGGTGAAGGCGCGCGTGGTGACCTGCGGCGAGAAGTCGAAGAGCAAGGGCACGGTGCGGATCGCGATGACGGTGTCGCCCGACGGGAGCGTCACCGCGGCGTCCGTCGAGTCCGCGCCGGATCCCGCGCTCGGGAGCTGCGTCGCCGACGCGATGCGCGCCGCTCGGTTCGGCAAGAGCGTGCAGGGCGGTTCGTTCACGTACCCGTTCGCGTTCTGACGCGCGCCGAGTGCGTCGCGCGCGTTGTACGCTCTCGCGCCATGTCGGACGTCAGCTTCCGCGACTTCGCCGGTGCGATCATGAAGGGCGACACCGCGAGCGCGAACGAGGTGCTCGCGACGCTGCTCGGCCTCTCGCCCGAGCAGGCCTCCACCGCGACCGCGCACTTCCAGAGCCGCACGAGCGATCCGTCGTTCATGATGAAGGCGATGAGCCTGCGCATGGCCGTCACCTCCGGCAGCGACGACGACATCGGCGCGCTGCTCGAGGAGTGCTTCGGGCTCACCGGCGAGACGCGGGCGAGCTCGATCGCGGCGCTGCACGCACGCTATCCGCGCACCTGACATCGGAGCGCCCTTCCGGCGTGATCGCGCGTGATCGCGCGGGTTCGTCAGTCGTGGTGATCGGCGAGCACGTCGGCGCCGGCCATCTCGGTCTGCTCGAGATACGCGCGCGCGCCGGCGTCGTCGTCGAGGGTCGCGCGGAAGAACGCGGTGACCGCCGCCGCGGTGATCGCGCGACCGGCCTCCGGATCGAGGTACGTGAACGGCCGATCGTCGGTCTGGCGCACGCCGTCGCCGCAGCCGGCCGCGAAGCCGTCGACGAGGCCGACGAGATCCGACACCGACCAGTGCCCGGCGTCGGGGAGCTCGAGCTTCCACGCGGGCACCTGCGCGTCCTCGAAGTTGCCCCGGATGAGATCGTTGCCGAGCTCGGTGATCGAGTTGTCCTCGGTCGCCACCACGAACAGCAGCGGCATCCCGAGCTCGGCGAGCGTGACGCCCGGGATCAGCGGGTTCTCCATCGGTGCGGCGAGGGCGGCGGCGGCCGCGATCCGCGGATCGTGCTGCGCGAGCGAGCCGGCGGTCACCGCGCCGAAGCTGTGGCCGAACACGCCGATCCGCGTGACGTCGGCGATCTCGCTGACGGGCGTCGCACCCGCCTCGAGCTGGTCGAGCACGAACGCGAGATCGCCGGTGCGCACGGGCAGGAACTCCGGGTCGAGCGGGATCCCGGTCCCGGCGAGGTCGTCCCACAGCGTGTTGGTCGCGTGGTCCACCGCGAGCACGACGAAGCCATGGCTCGCGAGCCGCACGGCCGTGGTCGCGTTCGACAGCCGCGTGCAGCCGTGGCAGTGCGAGAACACGACGACCGGGTAGCGCCCGCTCGCGGCCGGGGCATCGAGCGCGACGGAGAGCGACCCCGTCGGGCACGCGGGCGCGGCGGCGAGCAGCTCGTCGTACGATGTGCGCTGCGGCTCGGGCTCGAGCGCCGAGATCGCGACCTCGACCGGCGTCGCGTCCGTCGGCATCCACGCCTGGACCTGCAGCTCGCGGCTCCTCGCCGCGTCGGTGAGGGTGAACCGCGTGGTGGCCACCGCGTGCGCGCCCGGGTGCTCGACGCCGCGATCGGGAGCCGCGGGCGAGGAGTCACACGCGCCGAGCGCGGCGAGCAGGCAGACGAGGAGCGACGTACGCCACATCCTGCGACTCTACCGTGGCGCGCCCACGCGGATCGCGGAGCGCGCCCGGCGTATGCTCGTCCCATGGTCCGCATCTGCATGCTCGTCTTGCTGCTGGTGGCGGGAACGGCCACCGCGCAGCCCGTCCGTTACGAGCTCCAGGCCGACGTGCCGGTCGGCAAGAAGCCGGTGCTGAAGGTCAGCGCGCTCGAGAAGATCAGCGAGCTCCGCCTCGAGCTGCGGCGCGACGACGGCAAGCAGTTCACGCTCACCCACCCCGCGCTCGCCAAGGGCCAGGGGGTGGCCTGGGAGATCGGCGACGGCGCCGCCGGCAAGGCCACCTACAAGGGCACGCTCACGCTCCAGGTCGCGGGCCAGAGCGGCCGGTGGACCGACGAGATCGACTTCGAGACCCTGGTCCGCGCGCCGATGAAGGTGACCTACGACGCGGCGCACCTCGATCTCGACAAGCGGGTGCTCCAGTTCCAGCTGTCACGCCCGGCCGGCTCCGCGCGGCTCGTCGCGATCGGCGAGGACGGCAGCGAGCTCGGGACCGGCAGCGCCACCTACGCCAAGGAGCCACCCGGCACCTGGCTCTCGATCACGTGGAAGCAGCCGCCCGGAGCGCGCGTGATGATGCTGAAGCTCCGCGCGGAGTCCGCCGACGGCATCGCGACGAACGTCGAGCTCGTCCCGTGGTCGGTGACGATCGATCACGAGGACGTGAACTTCGCGACCGACAGCGCGGTGATCGAGCCCGGCGAGGAGAAGAAGCTCGACGCCAGCGTCGACAAGATCGCCGTGGTCGCCAGGCGCGCGGAGAAGTTCATGAAGCTGCGCCTGTACATCGCCGGGCACACCGACACCGTCGGTAGCAGCGCGAAGAACCGCAAGCTCTCGCTCGATCGCGCGCGCGCGATCGCGACCTACTTCCGCAAGAAGGGCATCGCGCTGCCGATCATGTACGCCGGGTTCGGCGAGGACGTGCTCGCCAAGCCCACCCCCGACGGCACCGACGAACCCGTGAACCGGCGCGTCGACTACGTGCTGGGCCCCGACGGTGCGCCGCCGCCGTTCAAGGGCCCGTACCTGCGCGTGCGCGCCGACTGGAAGCAGCTGAAGTAACGCGCCGCCCTGCATGCGCGTACCGAAACGCTGATAGCGTGGGCGCATGCGATCTCGCATCGTCTGCGCTGTCCTCCTCGCCACCCTCGGCGCGTGCGCCGGGGCCTCCGACGAAGCCGGGCCCCAGGGCCCCGAAGGTCCGCCCGGCCCGCCCGGCATGGACGGCGTCGACGGCGTCGACGGCATGGATGGCATGGACGGCGCGCCCGGGCCCCAGGGTCCCGAAGGTCCGCCCGGTCCGCCCGGAACGACGGGCCAGGACATCGTCGAGGTCTACGGCACCGGCCAGCTCCAGGTCACCGGCACGACCACGAACTACACGCTGATCCCCGGCCTCAGCACGATCGTGAACGTCCCCGACAACGCGCGCGTGCGCATCGAAACGAACGGCGGCCTCCAGTGCACGCAGCCCGGCAACGCGTACACGATCGTCGACGTCGCGATCGTCATCGACGGCGCGGTGACCAATGCCCAGCGCCGGGTCGTCGCGGCCAACACGTCCACCGTCGGCCAGATGATCGCGAACTGGTCGTTCGGCCGCACGTTCACCCTCACGCCCGGCAGTCGCCAGATCGAGGTCCGCGCCATTGGCGTCGACCCCGCCGCTGCCCCGGCCAACGTCTCGAGCGGCTCCTCCCCGCTGATCCAGGGCGTCCTGACCGTGACCGTGCTCAAGCGCTGAGCCAGGGACGGAGTCGCCTTTGTCACCTTTTCGGACGCGCCGGACATCGCGCGTCCGGAGTGTCCGAACAGGAGACAAAGGCGACTCCGTCCCCGAGGCGCGGTAGCGTCCGCAGGTACCGCAGCGCGAACACCACGCACAGGACGCCGGCGGTCGCGAAGGTGTGGATCGCGCCGATGCGCGACGCGAGCGAGCCCTGGAGGAACGCGCCGAGCGGCATGCCGCCCGCGAACGCGACCGCGTACAGGCTCATGACGCGCCCGAGCTTGTCCTGATCGACGATCGTCTGGATCAGCGTGTTGGTCGAGGCCATCTGGATCATCAGCGCGGCCCCGACGACGAACAGGATCGGCGCGGCGAGCCACACGCGCGACGCGAGCTCGAGCGCGACCAGCCCGGCGCCGAGCACGAGCGCGCACCGGCCCACGATGTCGCCGAGCCCGACCACCGTCGTCCGGTTCGCGAGGAACAGCGCGCCCGCGAGCGCGCCGGTGCCGCCCGCGCCCATGAGGATGCCGAGCGTGTACGGGCCGCCACCGAGGTGCTCCGCCGCGACGATCGGCAGGAGCGACATGTACGGCCCGCCGAGGATCGCCGAGCACACGAGCAACAGCAGCAGGGAGCGCACGAGCGGCACGCTGCGCACGTAGCGCACGCCGTCGCGAAGGTCCGCGAGCACCTTCCCGTTGGCCGCGCGCCGCGACTCCTTCGGCACCTGCATGGCGAGCAAGGACGCGACCACCGCGATGTAGCTCGCCGAGTCGATCGCGAAGCACCAGCCTTCACCGACGAGACCGACGAGCGCCGCCGCGATCACCGGGCCGAGCAGCTTCGCGATGTTGACCATCGACGAGTTGAGCGCGATCGCGTTCGGCAGGTCCGCCGGATCGTCGATCATCCGGCGCACGAAGCTCTGCCGCGCCGGCATGTCGAAGCCGTTGATCACGCCCTGCACCGCGCCGAGCACCAGCAGGTGCCACACGGTCATCCACCCCGTGAGCGCGAACACCGCGAGCGCCGCGGACTGCAGCATCGCCGCGACCTGCGTGATCACGAGGACGCGGTGGCGGTCCCAGCGATCGATGAACACGCCCGCGATCGGCGCGACGAGCGACGTCGGCGCGTGCCCGCAGAACGCGACCAGCCCGAGCACGAACGCCGAGCCCGTGAGCCGGTACGCCATCCACGTCGTCGCGAACCGCGTCAGCCACGTCCCGACGAGCGAGATACTCTGGCCGAACACGAACAGCCGGTAGTTCCGGTGTCGCAACGCGCGCGCGAGGCGTGGTGGCGACGGTGTGGCCATGCAAGACGATAGCGTGGACGTCGCGCCGCGGCAGCGTGCTCCGGCGCGACGCGACGACGCACGGCGATGATAGCGTGCGCGCATGCAACCGGACTGTCCTGTCTGCCGCGAGACCAAGCTCTCTACCGACGACGAGCGCGCGATGCAGATGTGTCGCGAATGCGCATCCAAGTACGGCGTGCGGACGATGCCCCCGGCGCTGCGGCCGGCGGCGCCGTGTCAGAAGTGCGGCGGGCTCCAGTTCGTGCGCACCGTGCCGCGCGAGTACTCGGTCCGGCCGCAGCTCGACACGAACGTCCAGATCGCGGCGCCGATGTACTTCACGCAGGCCATCCCGGCCGCCAAGGACGGCTTCTTCGGCACCTCGCGGGGCGAGATCGCGCTCGATCGCGGGCACGGCGCGCTCGAGATGTACGCGTGCCTCGGCTGCGGCTTCGTCGAGTGGTACGTGCGCGCGCCGCAGGACATCCCCATCCACCCGCACCTGATGACGGAGAAGGTCGATCACGGCAAGGGTGGCCCGTATCGGTGACCGGCCCCCGAGACATTCCGGGGACATCCGGGCACATACGAGCGGGCGCCCCCCGGCACCGAGGTCCCGGGTCGCGGCCGCCCGTCCACGCGGCCGGTTCGACCGGGCGGCGGAACCATCCCGAAGACACGTGATCCGTGCACGTGGAGTGCAAAATCTCGCGGGGCGCAGGGAAGAACTGACGCGCTACTGGGGTAAATGGGCACGATGTCGACGTTTTTGGAGTGGATCTCGTCCCATCTGGGTGGTGACCCGGTCGCGGGCCGAGCGGCGGAGCTGGAGGCCCAGCAAGCGCGCGAGGCCGAGCTGGAGCGGCGGCAGGAGACGTACTTCGGCACGTCCACACCGGTCGTCGACCCCGAGACGGGGCAACCGGCCCAGCGCACGATCGGTGGCACCGAGCGTCGGCAGGACGAAGGGCTGGGATGGAGCTGGCTGTCGCAGGCCTGGCAGCGGATCACCGGCGAGACGACGACCATCCAGGGCCGGGACGACACCACGGGTCGCGAGACGATCACGACCCTGGAGGACCGCAGCACCACGACGGTGACCCCGGGCGGCGGCGCCTCGATCCAGCAGGTACAGGGCGAGCGGACCGAGGTGCTGGACATCGCGGGCATGGCGTCGACCGCGCGCAACTCGCTCGCCGAGCGCCGCGAGCAGCGGCAAGCGCAGCGCGAGAGCATCGGGAACCAGCTCGCGCAGCTCGACGAGCAGCGCGAGGCCGCATCCGACGAGCAGCGCGCCGAGCTCGACCGCCGGCGCGCCGAGCTCGAGGCGCGTCGCGCGCGGCTCACCGAGGAGATCGCGGGCATCGATCGCGACATCACGGCGCTCGAGGCAGAGGGCCTCGACGAGGGGCGGCTCGCGCAGATCACCAGCGCGCACCGCCTCCAGGTTCGCCCGCAGTACACGACCACGCACGAGCAGCGCTCCACGACCGAGGCCTCGGTCCAGCGGCAGGGGCTCGGGGGCACGGCCACCGCGTCTCACGAGACCCGCAGCGTCGACGGCGGCACGACCGAGACGAGCCGGATCGCCGCGACCGGCAGCGTCGACCTGATGAGCACGTCGGCGGCGGCCGGCGTGTCGGCCACGGAGACGTCATCGAGCGGTGGTGTCACCGAGACCGCGTCGATGTCGGGGTCGGCGAGCTTGCAGGCCAGCGACGGACGCATCCGCGCGGGCGTCTCGCGAGATTCGTCGTTCAGCCGCGCCGACGAGGACGGCAACGTGTCGGAAGGCGCCTCGCGGTCGCAGTCGACCTCCGCGTCGATCATCGCCAACGGGGAGGAGGTCGGCGTCGGATACGACACGAGCTCGTCGTCGTCGGTGACGGTCGACGGTCGCACGGTCGGCCGCACGGACACGACCTCGACGTCGATCACCGACCACGGCGTCTCCCAGAGCCGCACGACCGACCGCTCGATCAGCGGCAGCCGCACCGAGGATGGCAGGACCTCCACGTGGCGCGGTGGCGCGAAGACCAGCACGAACGGGAGCTTCCGGGTGGACGTGGAGCTGGTCGAGGGCAGCCTCCCGCCGCAGTACCGGGTGACGTTGCAGCTGTCCGCCGGCGCGGGGCTGACGCTGTCGGGCTCGGCGTCGCGGTCCCAGCGCGAGGACGCGTCGCGTGGCCGCCAGGCCGCGAGCGGGAGCGCGTCGGTGTCGGGCGGGGCGTCGGGCTCGGTCCAGCTCACGTACGAGCACCTGATGTCCGAGGCCGAGGCGCGGCAGTACATGGCGGAGGCCGACGCCGCCGACCAGGGCTCCGCGCGCAACGCGCGCCCGGAGTTCGGGCTGATCTCGCGGCTGCAGGCGCTCGCGAATGAAGGGGACGACGCCGCGATCGGCGGCGCCGCGGTCCTCGGCAGCTCCACGGCGGCGGCCACGCTCGACGCCGGCGAGAGCATCGAGCTCAGCCTCACGGGCCAGATCTCGGGCTCGGCGAGCGCGTCGGGCAGCTACGGAGCGTTCGGTGGCGGGGTCGAGGCCGAGGGCTCGATGTCCACCACGCGCCGCATCCGCGTCACGAGCGTCACCGACGACCAAGGCCGGCGCCTCGTCGACGTCACGGTGACGTTCGTCGACGCGAGCAGCCACACGCTCGGCGCGAACGCCACGGTCGAGGGCGTGACCGTGGGTGCGCGGGGCACCGGCTCCGAGAGCCAGACCCGGGAGGCGACGGTTCGACTCGATCCCTCCGCGGCGACCTACGCCGACCAGTACCACGCCGTGTGCGCGGCGCTCCGCATCGAGGACGTCCAGGCCCTCGCGACGCGGTTCCGCGAGGCGCACAGCGAGACCTCGGGCGGCAGCGTGAGCGCCGGCGCCCTCGGCGTGACGTTCACCGGCGGCTCCCAGCAGACGATGTCGGAGGACGTGACGCGCGGCGATGGCGAGCTCACCGGCACGATGAGCGGTGGACAGACCGACTCCGTGTCGATCAGCGCCGCCGGGACCCGCGGGATCCAGTCCTCGGAGAGGAACACCGCGACGGGGACCGTGGATTCGGCCGGCCTCGACGTAACGCTCGAGCAGGAGGAGAGAGAGAGCGACATCGGCCGCTCTCTCTCGGAGGGCTGGAACAGCCTGACCGAGTGGTTCTCGGATGACGAGAACCACGACGAGGCCTCGGAGATCCTGGAGGCAGCCGCGACGTCGCCCGCCGAGCGCCTGCGCGCGCAGCTCGAGGAGACCTACGCGCGCCTCGAGGAGTACTCGCTGTCGGAGCCCGACATCGACGTGATCCGCGGCCGCGCGCGCAACACCACGCTGTGGGAGCGCTGCGCGCGACACCATCAGGTGCTCGAGCCGTGGAGGCGGCTGCGCAGCGCGCTGCTCTCGCCGCAGCCCGACGCGGAGTGGGTCGAGATCGATCCGACCAACGCGGAGAAGCTGGCGCTCGCGCGCGCGATCGCCCAGTTCATGTCGTCCTCGGGAAGCCGCGGCATGGAGACGATGATCAACTGCATGCGGCACTGGGGCGAGGGGGCGAGCATCAGCGATCTGTCCATCGGCACCGCCGAGGACGTCGCGGTCTTCCGCGAGTGGCCCAACAGCATCGTCAGCAAGCGCTCGAAGCTGCTGACGGCGCGCAACCGGATCCGCACCGCGGACGAGCACCTCGCGTCGCTGGTCGGGCGCCCGGACGGGCTCAGCCGCGGGCAGGCGTGGCGCGACGACACGCAGGCCAAGCTCGACGAGGTCCGCACCGCGGTGGCGGGCTGCCGGGACTTCGAGCATCCGCGCGCGAAGATGGAGATGCTCGACGAGATCATGCGCCTCGGACGCGAGCTCGAGGCGGCGTGGCAGCGCAACGAAGGCGCGCTCGCCGCGCAGATCCCGATGTCGGTCGCACCCGCGACCTCGTCCGAGCCGATGATGAGCAGCGCCGACGATCTCATGACGCACGACCCGAGCCCGCCGCCGACGGCCGCGGAGCTCGAGGATCGCGCGCGCGTCAGCGATCTCGTCGGCGTCCTCGTCGGGTTCAAGCAGGAGGAGACCGCGCTGTTCCAGCGCGCGCGCAGCATGATGACCGTCGAGCACGGCGGCACGATCGACGGCACGTGGGACTACATCTGGAACGGCGACGAGATGGGCGGCATCAACTCGATGAGCGAGGTCGCCGAGCTCCACGAGGCGTGGATCACGCGCATCCGCGAGCTGCGGTCGGTGTACGAGCGGCTCGGCACGCCCCAGAGCGACTGGGTCGTGTCGACCGGCCCCGGCGCGCCGCGCAACCCGCGGCACGAGCCCGACGGCGAGACGCTGTACCAGATCTACACGACGAGCACCGGCTCGCTGCAGTCGAACATCAGCATCCACATGCGGCGCGACATCGGCGCGCAGTGGCGCCAGCGCGCCCGCAGCTACTGATGTAGACGTAGGCCATGGCCGTTGTTCCCTTCGCGTCGCCGCTCGAGCACGGCCGCGCGTTCGTCGAGCTGACCCGGCTCTTGCTCGCGCGGTTCACGTTCCTTCGCGGCGCGGACCCCGCCGCGCACCGGCCGCACGCCCCCGTCAGCGTGCACGAGGTGGCGGCCCGGATCGTCGGCTCGGGTGACGCGCTCGAGCTGCGCGCCCGCGCCGAGGCGCTCGACGCGCCGATCGCGCAGGCGCAGGCGACGATCCGGGCGCGCGCCGAGGCGTCGCTCGCGGCGGGCATCGAGCTGCCGTTCACCCGGCTCGAGCAGGCGCTCGGCCTCGGAGAGCTCGAGGCGCGGCTCGTGGGCGCCCTGCTCGCGTTCGAGCTCGACAGCGAGCTCGCCCGCGCGGTGACCGCGCTCGGCGACGATCCGAACCGCCGCCGGCCCGAGGTCGCGCACCTGGTCGCGATCGTGGGCGGCGTGCTCGACGATCACACCGAGGCGGTGCATCGCGCGCTCGCCCCCGACAGTGCGCTGCGTCGGCATCGCGTCGTCGTGCTCGGGTCCGGCGATCAGCCGCACGCGACGCGCTCGGTGCGGCTCGCGGATCGCGTCGTCGATCACCTGCGCGGTCACGTCCGCCTCGACGAGAGCCTCGTCGGGTACGCGCGGTTCGTGCGGCCGGCGCCGGCGAGCGAGGTCGTGCTCGCCGCCGCGCTCCGCGAACCGCTCGAGCGCGCACTCGCCGCGCCCCGCGCCCGCGTGCTCGTCACCGGGCCCGACGGCGTCGGCAAGGGCTGGACGACGATCGCCCTGCTCGGCCGCACGTGGCGGACCGTGATCCGCGCGGATCTCGCGGCGCTGCTCGCCGAGCCGGACCCGCACGGCGAGCGACTCGCCGCGCTGTTCCGCGAGCTCGTGCTCCATGACGACGCCGCGCTCGTCCTCGACGGCGGCGAGCTCCGCGACGCGCTCGAGCCGAGCGTCGCGTCGAAGCTCGGCGCGGCGCTCGCGCAGGCGCGTGCGCCCGTGGTGATCACCGCGACCCAGCCGCCGAAGTGGCTCGCCCCGCTCGCCCCCGAGCTCGTGACGCTCGCGATGCCGCTGCCGAGCTACCGCGAGCGGATCGAGCTGTGGCGGAGGTCCCTCGCGGACGATCGGATCTCGACGACGAACATCGAGCTCGAGCGCGTCGCCGGCCGGTACGCGCTCGGGGCCGGGTCGATCGCGCGCGCGGCCCAGAGCGCGATCTCGACGGCGCTGGTGCGCGATCCGCAGGCCCCGTCGCTGTCGCTCGACGATCTCAGCGACGCCGCTCGCCAGATGTTCTCGTCACGGCTCGGCACGCTCGCGCAGCGCATCCCGTCGAGCTTCACGTGGGACGATCTCGTGCTGCCCGAGGAGCCGCGCCAGCAGCTGCTCGAGGTCGCGAGGTTCGCGCGACACCGCCCGCACCTGCTCGAGAGCTGGGGGTTCGCGCGGAAGCTGCCCTACGGGCGCGGCCTCTCGGTGATCCTCGCGGGCCCCCCGGGTACCGGCAAGACGATGGTCGCGCAGATCCTCGCCCGCGAGCTCGGCTACGACCTCTACCGGATCGATCTGTCGCAGGTCGTGAACAAGTACATCGGCGAGACCGAGAAGAACCTCGCGCGGATCTTCGACGAGGCGGAGTCCTCGCACGCGGTGCTGTTCTTCGACGAGGCCGACGCGCTGTTCGCGAAGCGCACCGACGTGCGCTCGTCCAACGACCGCTACGCGAACCTCGAGGTCAACTACCTGCTCCAGCGCATGGAGACCTACGACGGCGTCACCGTGCTCGCGACGAACCTCGAGCAGGGCCTCGATCCCGCGTTCAAGCGCCGCGTGCGGTTCAGCGTCCAGTTCGAGATGCCCGAGGCCGCCGAGCGCGAGCGGCTGTGGCGCAGCATGTTCCCGCCCGAGACCCCGCTCGATCCGAGCATCGACTGGCGCGACCTCGCGAGCGCGTTCGAGCTCACGGGCGGGTACATCAAGCGCGCCGCGCTCCGTGCCGCGCTGATGGCGACGAGCGACGCGGGCCGGCCGATCCGCCACGCCGACCTCGTCGCGGCCGCGCGCCAGGAATATCGGGACATGGGGCGGATCGCGTGAGGCCGGCCCCCTTCGCCGGAGCGCCGGTCGCTGCTAGCTTCCGGCCGTGCGGCTGAACAAGTACCTGAGCGAGAGCGGTGCGTGCTCGCGGCGCGAGGCCGACGCGCTGATCGCCGAGGGCCGCGTCACCGTCAACGGCGTCCCCGCCGTGCTCGGGACGCAGGTCGAGGAAGGCGACGACGTCCGGCTCGACGGGGATCGCGTCGGCACCGCGCGCAAGAAGGTCAAGCCGGTCTACATCGCGCTGAACAAGCCCGTCGGCATCACGTGCACGACGGAGCGCCACGTCGAGGGCAACATCGTCGACTTCGTCGACCACCCCGAGCGCGTGTTCCCGATCGGCCGCCTCGACAAGGACTCCGAGGGCCTGATCCTCCTCACCAACGACGGCGACATCGTCAACGAGGTGCTGCGCGCCGAGCACAACCACGAGAAGGAGTACGTGGTCGCGGTCGATCACGCGATCACGCCCGAGTTCGTGGAGCAGATGGCCGCGGGCGTGCGCCTGTCCGACGCGACGACGAAGCCGTGCAAGGTCACGCGCCTCGGCCCGAAGGTGTTCCGGATCGTCCTGACCCAGGGGCTCAACCGGCAGATCCGGCGGATGTGCGAGGCGCTGGGCTACACCGTCGTCGCGCTCCAGCGCGTGCGGATCATGCACATCCGGCTCGGCGAGCTACCGCTCGGTCGGTGGCGCAACCTGACCCCGCAGGAGATCGCGCCGCTGCTCCCTCGCCGCGACCGGGCGCCGCAGCATCCAGCGCAGGCAGGCCCGGCGCCTCGACGGGGCGGGCCCCCGGGACGGTCCGGCGGCCGACCGGGGGGAGCGTCGCACGCGGGGCCGGGGAGGCCTGCAGGTCACCGCGGCCCGCCTCGCCACGGTCGCGGGGCGCCGCCGCGCGGTCGGCGCTGAGACGAAGGCCGATCACGTAGCGTGCTCGTGCCACGTGCTCGTGCCACGTGCTCGTGCACGACCTCTCGTCGCACCCTCCGTCTCGACGGCACAGGCGCCCCTCCGCGCGCACGAACGAGAGCATGCCGCGTCAGCTCGTGAGGACGATCGCGAGGGCACCTCGCACACGCGCACGTGACACGAGCACGTCGACGGTGGGCGCGACGGGCGAGGAGCCGCCGTGCCCCCGACGGCGCTTCCCCGACGGCGCGCATGGCCACGGGCGCGCATCCATGGTCTGTTCTCGGCGGTTCCGCATGAAGCCCTGGAAGATCCTCGACACCGTCACCACATCGGAGGGCAAGCTCGAGCTACGCCAGCGCGGAGACGACGAGTTCCTGATCGTCATCGATGGCCGCGTCCTCATGACGAGCCGAGAGCGCCGCTCCGAGGAGGCGCTCGCGAGCTACGCCTGCGCGCCGATCGCGAAGCGGCGCCGCCCGCGCGTGCTGATCGGCGGCCTCGGGATGGCGTACACGCTCCGCGCCGCGCTCGACGCGCTGCCGCAGGCGGCCGAGGTCACGGTCGCGGAGCTGACGCCGGCGGTCGAGACCTGGTGCCGGGGCCCGCTCGCGATCCTGACCGCCGGGGCGGTCCTCGATCCGCGCGTGCGCGTCGTGATCGACGACGTCGCCCGGGTGATCGCGAACGCGCCGCCGGGACGCTACGACGCGATCGTCCTCGATCTCTATGAGGGGCCGAACGCCGCGACCCAGCGCAAGGACGATCCGTTCTACGGGACCGCGGCGCTCCGCCGCGCTCGGACCGCGCTCGCTCCCGGCGGGTACCTCGCGATCTGGTCCGAGGACCCCGACCAGGCGTTCGCGCGCCGGTTCGCCGCGGACTTCGAGGCCACGACGCACCGCCTCGGCAGCAGCCGGACCCACGTCGTGTACCTCGGCCGGAAGGCCTAAGACATCGATTTCTTGCACAAAGTCCCCCACAAGACCTCTGTCGTCCGGGGCGGCGCGTTGCTAGGGTACGGCCGTGGGCCGCGCCTTCGAGAAACGCAAGAGCACGATCTTCGCGCGCATGGACCGCGTCGCGAAGCAGTTCACCAAGGTCAACAAGGACATCGCGATCGCCGTCAAGCACGGCGGGCCGAACCCCGAGGCCAACCCGGCGTTGCGTCGCGCGTTGCAGAACGCGCGCGCCGTCAACATGCCCAAGGACAAGGTCGAGGCCGCGATCAAGAAGGCCAGCGGCCAGGGCGCCGCGGACTACGACACGGTGATCTACGAGGGCTACGCGCCCCACGGCATCGCGCTCATGGTCGAGACCGCGACCGACAACGTGACGCGCACGGTCGCGAACGTCCGCCACCACTTCAAGTCGCACGGCGGCAACATGGGCACGACCGGCAGCGTCGCGTTCATGTTCCAGCACCAGGGCGTGTTCCGGATCAACCCCGAGGGGATCGATCGCGACAACCTCGAGCTCGAGCTGATCGATCACGGTCTGCTCGCCCTCGAGGACGGCGAGAGCGACAAGGGCGAGAAGCAGCTGATCGTCCGCTGCGCGTTCAACGACTTCGGCGCGATGCAGGCCGCGCTCGAGAGCCGCGGCGTGAACGTCGTGTCGTCGGCGGCCGAGTACGTCCCGCAGACGACGACCGAGCTCCCCGACGATCAGGCCGACGAGGTGATGAAGCTCGTCGCCGCGCTCGAAGACGACGACGACGTCCAGAACGTCTACAGCAACCTCGCCTGAGCCCCGGCGGGGGCACGGTGTGGCGGTCCGCGCACGCGGGATCGTTACCGCGCGTTGACATCTGCCCCGGATCGCTCCCCGAGACGCCGCGCGTCCCGGGTGGCGCGTCGCTTGCTCGTGGCGCCCGGGCATGATGACTCGAGGTTGGAGACTCGGCGTCCTCTCGCTGCTGCTCGCGGCGACGCAAGGATGCTCGGATGGCAACGACAACGCGCCCGACGGGGGTGTCGATCTCGACGCGGGGCCCACATGCACCGACGCGGACCAGTCCGTCACGGTGATGGTCTCCGACGTCGAGATCGGACCGGGACTGTTCCAGCTCGCCGCGTGGAACCTGTCCGCGCGCCTCACGCCGACGTCGGTGCTCGCGTACCAGGGCGACGAAACCGGAGTCCAGCGGATCGCCGTCCTCGAGCCGACCGGCATCACCGAGATCGCCACGATCCCCGACGCGAGCTCGCTGCCCCTGCGCGCCGCGAGCGTGCCGAACAGCTCGTGCGCGGTGCTCCACGGCGCGATGAACCTCAGCTACTTCTGCCCGGGCGAGTCGCTGGAGGGGTCCTCGTTCGACCTCAACTGGGACGCGCCGCTCTACCCGGTGCAGACGTCCGGCTCGCTGTTCCTCTACACGCAGAACTTCGCCGCGTTCACCGAGCTCGAGCGCACCGGCCCGGGTCGATGGGTCGAGCACGAGCAGTTCGAGTCCTCGATCTCGTACCCGACCGACGCGACGCTCGCCGGTGATCGACCGATCGCGTGCTTCATCGACATCGACGATCGCGCCGTGGTGACCTACGCCGGCTCGCGCCATCACACGACCGAGGCGGCCCGGTGGTGCAAGCTCGCCGTCGACGGTGACACGGTCCACATCCTCACGGACATCGGCTACACGACGCGCTCGCTCTCCAGCCTCACCGGCGAGGGCAGCTTCGAGGTGACCGCGACGACGCTGACCGAGCGCCCGGACCGGCTGCTCGTGCTCGACGGGGCCCCGTACATCCTCCTGCGTAGCGTCGAGACGATCGACCTGTGGCCGGTCACGACCGGCGAGCCGATCCACGTGCCCCGGCCAGAGGGGTCGATGCTCCTCGCCGACTGGGACGCGTCCGCGCGCGCCCTGACCGTGATCAGCGCCGACGCGGAGCGCACGGGCTCCGGACCGGAGCACCCGCAGACGATCCGGTTCCAGACGCACTGCATCGACTGATCGATCGCGCGACGCTAGGCGGTCGTGGCAAGGTCATCCGATGGCACGCGCACGCTGGCTCCTCGCGACGTCTCTGGCCGTCACCGCGCACGCGGTCGCAGCGCCCGGTGCGGGCCAGGCGAAGCCACCGGCCACGCCCGACCTGCCGCGGCCCCCGCGCGAGCAGACAACGAGCTCCGCCACCGTCGTGCTGCCCCCGGTGCCCGCGTTCGAGATCCCGGCCGCGCCCGCCGGGACGCGCAGCGTGCGCGAGCTGCGCGTCGCAGGCCGCCCGCTGCTCGACAAGAACGTCACCGTCAGCGGGTACGTGACCTGGATCTACGACTGCGTCGCGCAGCTGCGACGGCCGGGCGAAGCGATCACGGCGGTGCAGGCGCGCATCGACGCCGACCCGACGCAGTGCGAGCGCCCGCGGTTCTATCTCGGAGACACGCGCGACACGCCGCCCGAGCGGAGCCTGTGGGTCGTCGGCGTTCCCCGGCCGTACAACAAGATCGAGCTCGAGCGGATCGAGAAGAAGCATCGCACGCCGGCGAACTACCCCGACCGCTGCGAGCCCGATCCGGCGCGGCCGCGGGCGACGTCGTGCGCAGACCTCCAGATCGGTGACTACGTGACGGTCCGCGGCCGGTTCGCGCAGAGCTCCCCGCACGGCGAACGGAACTCCGACGGGTTGATCGTGCTCCGATCGGTATCCCCGGCGAAGCCGCCGACAGGGAAGCCCCGGATGAAGGCGGTGCGCGCCCCGTCCGCGAAGCTCGCGCCGCTGAAGGTCCGGCGGGTCCAGCGGCCACCGGCGAGCGCGTGGGCGACCGACCTCTCGGTCCGCGCCGCGAACGAGGCCGCGCGAGCGTACATGCAGAAGGACTACCGGGGCGCGGCGGAGCGCTACACCTCGGCGCTGCAGGCGTGGGACGGTAACCACAGCGCCTGGTATGGCCTCGCGGTCACGGAGATCGCCCGGAACGACTGGCGCGCCGCGGCGAAGGCGATGGCGCGGGCGTTCGAGCTCGCGCCCGACGAGCCGATGTACGCGCTGCTGTACGGTCACGCGCTCTACGAGGTGGTGATCGTCGAGGCGCGCGAGGCCGCGGCGCGGCGCGACAAGATCCCGGTCGCGCAAGCGATGCCCGATCTCGCGAAGGCCGACTTCTCGCGCGCCGAGCAGCTCCTGCGCCACGCGGTGCAGCTCGACGACTCGCTGTGGCGCGCGCACTACTACCTCGGCCGGTTCGCGCGGGATCAGGGCCGCGCGCAGGATGCCGCGCGAGCGCTGACGAAGGCGCTGTCGTTCGCGCCGCCGCAGCCGGGCCCGTGGGTCGCGCTCGGCGAGCTGTACCGCCGGTGGGATTACCCCGAGCTCGCGGCGAGGGTCGCCGAACAGGGAACGAAGGTCGTCACGGGCGCGAAGGCCAGCGACGTCTGGTACGTGCTCGCGATGGCGCACGACGATCGCCAGCAGCACGAGCCCGCGATCGCGGCGTTCACGCGCGCGCTCGAGCTCGACCCGGCGCACACCAAGGCGCTGTTCCAGCGCGGCCAGGCGCTCCTCCGGCTGCGCCGGTACGCCGAGGCCAAGCGAGACCTCGAGGCGGCGCTGGCGTCACCGCGGTCACTGCCGGAGTTCGCGGTGCAGATGGCGAACAAGATGCTCGCCGACATCGCCGAGCGCACGCCGCGGTAGGACGCTACCGCTCGGGCGACGACGACGCGCTCGCGGCCTCGGGTGTCACGGGCACAGCAGGCGCACCGAGCGAAGGCGCAGCGTCGCGTCCACGTTCGCCTCGTTGGTCTGGTCGCCGATCGCGATCGTGCCGCTGGTCGTGTAGCCCGAGCGCGTGAGCGCGACCGTGCCGTCGATGGTGACCTGCGCGACGCCGGTCGCGTCGACCGACAGCACGTACGTGTGAAACATGGCGTCGGTCACCGGGAACGCCTGGGATTGCGAGTCGTCGGCCCAGCCGATCGCGTCGCTGTCGAGGTAGAGCATCTGCTCCCGCTCCACCGCCGCGCCGAACGGGCCGGTGAAGCTGCCGAGGATCGCCACCGCGGCGTCGTACTGGTTGTGTGCATCGACCTCTTCGACCTGCGCGACGATCTCGAGCGCGAACGGTGTGCCCGCTGCGACCGCGCCCGTGTGGGTCAACAGCAGCTGGCCGCCCCTCGAGGCGCCGGCGTCCGTCGAGGTGACGAGCTCGGTGAACGTCGCGGCGTAGGTCAGCGTGTGGGGCCCCTGCGCGACCACCGACCAGCCCTGGAGGGACAGGTCCGTCCCGCCGACCAGCAGGGTCCGCTCGCACGCGGCGTCGACGGGGCCATCGGCGAGCGCGTCTGCCGAGGCATCCGACGCTGCGTCGGCGATCGCCGGAGCGTCGGGCTGGGCGCTGTTCGAGCCACAGGCGGTGGCGGCGCAGAGCACGAGGCCACCGCACGCCACGAAGGAGCTGGAGGACATGGCCCCGCGACTATCGCACGCAGGCGCGGCGCCGGCGGAACAGGACGAGCGCGAGGCCCGCGAACACGAGCGCGCCGCCCGTCGGCGCGGAGGACGAGCACCCGATGTCGTTCGACGAGTCGACGAACCCACGTGACGCGTGGATCGTGATCGTGTCCGAGTGGGCGCCGCGGCGCGCGGTGATCTGCCGCGGCTGCTCGGGATCGTACTCGTAGCGGTACAGATCGCCGTCGCCGATCTGCATCACGCCATCGAGCATCCACTCGTAGTCGACGCCGAAGATCCGGCGCCCCTGGCCGTCGTACGCCTGGGCGAGCACGACGAGCCAGTCCTCGGGGCCGGCCTTGCGCTCGTTCTGTGCGATCAGCACGACGTCCTCGATCGCGGTCTCGGGCACCACCTCGACCGGGAACACGGACACCGGCTCTCCGTCGGCGAGCAGCTCGATCGACGTCGACATCGGCGTCGTGGCGTGGATCGACAGCCACTCGCGGTTCTCGAACAGGAAGGTCGTGCGGGGCTCGGGCAGGATGCCGTCGGGCGCGACCGCGCTGAGGACGCCGTTGCCGTGGAGCTCGCGCCCGTCGCGGAAGTAGCGCACGAGGTAGGTCGACGTGCCGTCCTCGACGATGCGCGCGTCGCTCACGGGCGCCTCGTCCTCGCGATCCATGATCAAGTACGCGTGGTGCTCGAGCTCGATCCGATCGGGTGCGAGCACCTCGACGACCGTGCGGCCACGGACGTCGCCTTCGTCGTCGCGGATCGTGATCTCCGAGGTGCCCTCCGCCGCGGCGATGCCTTCGACGTAGAGGCTGTACTCGGTACGCCCGGTGCCACCGAGCTGGAACACGCTCGGGTCGGAGCTCTCGAGCCGCCAGCCCGTGAACCGGCGGTCCTCGTCGTCGGAGCGCACCTCGAGGCGAACCTCGGTTCCCTTGACATAGGGCGTGTGCAGCTCCTCGTCGAAGCGTGCGAGGGTGATCCCGAAGTCCCACGTGAGGTCGAGGTCGTCGGTGAGCGTGATGGTCTCGCCGCAACCGGCCCCGACGGCCGCCACCAAGAACAAGCTGATCCAGCGCATCGCCGCCGATCATGCACCCGATGTGCCGCGCATGCGACGGCTTGCATGCAGGCGAGCTCGTGACGCTTGCCGCTTCCTGCCACCCGCGCGGGCTGTCGTGTTCCGGACACGGCTGCCAGGATTTCGGCGCTCGTTCGACTTTACGCGGGGCGCCGCGGCGCGGTGAGATCGAGCGATGCGTCAGGTGGGAGCGCTCGTGGCCGTCGCGGCCGGCATGTTCGGCTGCCAGAGCGAGCCGAGGACGGCCCCGCAACCGGTGCCCCCGCAACCGGCGCGCTCGCAACCGGCGCCCTCGCCGTCGCCGTCGCCGTCGCCGTCTCCCGCCACCCCGGCGGCCTCCGCCCCCGTACAGGCAGCGAACATGGTCCCCACCCTCCAGCTCGACTCGCTGCCCATGGCGAGCAACACCTTCGGCTTCGACCTCTGGGCGCGCACGCGCGCGACGCCGGGCAACTTCGCGATCTCGCCCGCGAGCATCTCGCTCGCGCTCGGCATGACGTGGGCCGGCGCGCGCGGCGAGACGGCGACCGAGATGGCGCGGGTGCTCCACCTCGCAGGCTCCGCCGAGGACGCCGTCGCGGGCTGGGGCACGCTCGCCTCCGAGCTCCAGGATCCCGAGCGCACGCAGACCCTGCGCATCGCCAACCGGCTGTTCGCAGCGCGTTCGCTCGAGCTCGTGCCCGCGTACCTCGAGCGGACGGAGGCGGCGTTCGGGGCCGGTCTCGAAGCCCTCGACTTCGCCAGCGGCCCCGAGCGCGCGCGCGACCACATCAACCGCTGGGTCGAGGAGCGCACCGGGAACCACATCAAGGGCCTGCTGCCTCCACGCTCCGTCGACGCGAGCACCGCGCTCGTGCTCGTCAACGCGATCTACTTCCTCGGTACGTGGAAGCACCCGTTCGCGCCCGAGCGCACCGAGCCGCGGCGCTTCCATGCCGGGACCACCCAGCACGCGGTGCACATGATGCATCACCGGGCGCGACTCCGACACGCCCGGCTCGATGGCGTTGCGGTGCTCCGCCTGCCGTACACCGGCGAGCACACGTCGATGATCGTGGTGCTGCCCGACCGGAACGACGGCCTCGGCGAGCTCGAACCGCGGCTGGACGCGGCGCGGTTCGCCGCGTGGATCGGCGCGCTCGAGGAGACGCTGGTCGACGTCGCGCTGCCACGGTTCCGGATCGATCCGCCGACGGCGCTCGCGCTGGCCGAGCACCTGGCGGCGCTGGGCATGCGGCGCGCGTTCTCGCCGCAGGCGGACTTCACCGGCATCGCGCGCGGCGGCGAGCTCGCGATCAGCCACGTGTTCCACAAGGCGTTCGTCGAGGTCGACGAGAAGGGTACCAAGGCGGCCGCCGCGACCGCCGTCAGCATGGCGCGGAGCCGGCCGCCCCGCGCGATCGAGTTCACCGCGGACCACCCGTTCCTGTTCTTCATCGTCGACGACGCGACCGGCACGATCCTGTTCATGGGCCGGGTCACCGAGCCCGAGCGCGCCGAAATCCAGCGTCGCTGACGGTCACGCGCTGCCGTCCGGTCGCCTAACCGCGCAGTGCGTGCGTCGTTCGCGGCCCGTCGCGCAGCCCTCGCGGGGCCCCTCGCTCGCCATCAATGCGCGCCGGCCGCCCCGCGCCGCGCGTGTGCCCGCGGAAGCGCGTGGTCGCGGCCGTCCCCGTACCGGTGCAGCCGGTCGAGGCCGGCGAACACGGCCGCCGCGAGCAGCGCCGCCCCGGCGACGAGGGCGGGGCTACCCCCGAGCAGGACGAGGAGCCCGAGGGTGACGAGGGCCGCGGGGAACGCGAGAGCTTCGAGAGCGGCGTGCATCGTGACCTCCTGGCAGTGACACTCCCCCGCACTGCATCGGTCGTGCCGCACGCGATCAGGGTTGCTCGGCCGGATCCCACCCCGTCGTGAAGTTCTCGTCGAGGGCATCGAGGCGCTGGAGCTGCGCGTCGTCGAGCGCGAAGTCGAACACCGTGCCGTTCTCGGCGATGCGCTCGGCATGTACCGACTTCGGCAGCACGACGAACCCGCGCTGGAGGCTCCACCGGATCAGCACCTGGGCCGGCGACCGCTTCACCTCGCCCGCGATCGCCCGGATCACCGGGTGCGTGAAGCGCTTGCCGCGCGTGAGCGGGCTGTACGCCTCGAGCACGATCCCGTGCGCGCGGCACGACGCGACGGTGTCGCGGCGCTGGAGGAACGGAGACAGCTCGATCTGGTCCACCGCCGGCGGGACGTTCGCCGTCGCGAGCAGCTCCTCGAGGTGCCGCACGAGGTAGTTGCTGACCCCGATCGAGCGCGCCCGCTTGTCCTCGTACAGCCGCTCGAGCGCTCGCCACGACTCGCGGCGTAGGCCCGCGACCGGCCAGTGGATCAGGTAGAGGTCCACGTCGTCGAGGCCGAGCCGCTTCGTGCTCGCGTCGAACGCGCGCAGCGCGCGGTCGTAGCCGTGATCGTCGTTCCACAGCTTCGTCGTCACGAAGATCTGGTCGCGCGGGATGCCGCTGTCGCGGATCGCCGCGCCCACGTCGGCCTCGTTGCGGTAGATGCTCGCGGTGTCGATGTGGCGGTAGCCGAAGCGCAACGCCGCGAGCACGGCCTCGCGCGTCGTGGCCCCCGCCGGCGCCTGCCATACGCCGAGCCCGAGCTGCGGGATCGAGGCGCCCGACGTCAGCGGAAGGACCTGGGTCGAGACCGAGGGAGCCGGCATCCGCGAACCTTACGGTGTGCGCGCGACCGGCGCATCACCCCGTCGCGCATCGGCCTGCTGCTCACGTGCCCGCGTCGATGCTCTGCAGCGTCCGCTCGTACACCGCGCGATCTCGCTCGGAGAAGCAGCAGAGCACGACCTTCTCGGGCACGGGATGCGCGCGCACGAAGCTCACCACCTCGCGCACGGCGATCTGCGTCGCGAGCTCGATCGGATACCCGTACACGCCGGTCGAGATCGCCGGAAACGCGACCGACCGCGCGCTGACCTCGCACGCGAGCCGGAGGCTGTGGCGATACGCGCTCGCGAGCAGCTCGGCTTCTCCGGAGGCGCCGCCCCGCCACACCGGGCCGACCGCGTGGATGACGTGCTTCGCCGCGAGCCGGTAGCCGCGCGTGATGCGCGCTTCACCTGTCGGACAGCGCCCCAGCGTGCGGCACTCCGCGAGCAGCTCCGGCCCCGCGGCGCGGTGGATCGCACCGTCGACGCCACCACCCCCGCTGAGCGCCGGGTTCGCCGCGTTGACGATCGCGTCGACCTCGAGCGTCGTGATGTCTCCGCGCACCAGCTCGATCCGTTCGTTCCAGCGCTCCACGCCGCGAGCGTACCCGGCAACCCACCGCGAGAGCGCGTGTCTCCCGCCCACATGCGACGCGCTCGCGTTCCGATCCTCGCATTCTCCGCACTCTCCGCACTCTCCGCGCTCGCCGCGTGCAAGGAGTCATCCCGACAGAAGGCCGCGCCGGCGCCGCGCGCGGCGGGTACGCGGGCTACGCATGCCGCGGCGCCACGCAGCGCGACGATCCCGGCGCTCCCGGTCCGCACGCCGAGCGTGCACCGCGACGTCGCCGTCGAGGACAAGCGCCCCACCGAGGCGCTGCTCGGATGCGCCGATCCGGGCGAGTCGTGTCGCGCGGCGGCGTACGGGCACGTGCTCGCTATGAAGAAGCAGGTGGCGCTGGAGGTGCTGCCGGCGCCGGATCCGTCGACCGCCACGCCGCTGCCCGAGAGCGTGGAGGCGTACATCCGAGCGCTCGACCACTACGCCGAGCTCGCCGGGCCCGACGATCCCGAGACCCCCGGCATGCAGTTCCTCGCGGCCCAGACGTACGGCCGCTACGGCTGGGCCGGCACGGCGCTGGCGCGCTACGAGGCGGTGATCCGCCAGTACCCCGAGCGCGAGGTCTCCGAGTACGCCGCCAACCTTCTGCTGGACACGCTCGCGCGCACTGGCCAGCACGACGAGCTGTGCCGGTGGGCGACCGAGCTCCTCGCCGACAGCCACCTCCTCGCGAGCAAGCCGGAGCTCCGCGCGACGCTCGGCTCGATCCTGACGCGCTGCTGACCTCTCGGTCGCCCCGCGTCAGGAGCGTGTCCCGTCGCGGGACCTCGTAGCGTGCGCGGGCGCGAGGTCCTCGGGGGCGGCCTGCTCGGGCCCGGGCACGATTGGTGCTCGCCTGGGGGCTAGAGATCCGCGTACGCGGTCCCGAGAAAGAGAGCCTTCCATGCGCCAGTTTCGGTTTCCTCGCCCGATGATTCTGATCAGCTCGCTCGCGATCACGGCCGGCGTCCTCGCCCTCGGAGCGTGCGGCGCCACCACCACGATCGAGCAGGAGTGGACGACCCCGACGACGCAGGCCCGGATCCCGCTCGAGCGGGTCGTCACGGTGTTCGTCTCCGACAACGTCACCATGCGCCGCTCGGCGGAGGACCAGCTCGCCCGCGATCTCGCGATGCGCGGCGTGCAGGCCACCCCGAGCTACGCGATCCTCGGCGAGAAGGAGCTGGAGAACACGAACGCGGCGAGAGCGAAGCTGCGGCAGCTGGGCTACGACGGAGTCGTGGTGATGCGGATCGTCGATCGCGAGCAGGAGCTCGAGTACATCCCGCCCACGTTCGACGGCTACTGGGGATACTGGGGCTGGTATCCCGGCTACACCGTGGGCTGGGGCGGGTACCCGTACACGGAGACGATCTATCGGCTCGAGACCGCAGCCTACTCGCTGCGCAACAACCAGCTCGTGTGGTCGGCGCTGACGCGAACGGTCGACCCGGAGAACGCGCGGACGCTGATCGACGACACGACGCAGGTCGTCGCGTCCGAGCTCACGGCGCGTGGGCTCGCCGGCTGAGCGATAGTCGGTCTACGCGCGTTCGCGGATCACGGGTACGCGCGGTGCTTCGATGGTGCATGGAGGATCTCATGCGCCGCCACATCGTTCGCCTCCTGCTCGCTGCAGCCCTCGCCACGGGTGGCGGTTGCGCGAACGGGTACTACGTGGAGACCGGGCTCGGGTACGAGACCGATGGCTTCTATGGAAGCGTGGGCTTCCCGTTCGTGTACTCCCCGTATTACTCGCCCTACTACGCCCCGTTCTACGACGCGTATCCGTACCCGTACTATCGCGGGTACTATCGCCCGTACGCCTATTACGGATCCCCGTACTACCACGGGCGGTATCCGTACTACCGAGGTGGGTACCCGTACCATCGCACCGCGTACCCGTACTATCGCGGCGATCCCGGCGTTCGCACGGTGCCCCGGGGCTACCCCGGCGTTCGCACGGTGCCCCGGGGCTACCCTGGCGATCGCAGCTACACGGTCCCTCGAAGCTACCCCGGTTACCGCGGTACCCCGGGCTACCGCGGCCATCCGGGATACCGAGGCGGAGGCGGGGTTCGCGTCGTCCCGCGCACCTGATCCGAGCGGCCGCGGCTGAGGACGCACGCCCCAGGATCCCGCTCGCGCGTGCATCCTCGTCGCACTCGGCTCATCCCACCGCCCGCCGTGCCGTCGACGAGCTCCGAGGTGCGTCGCTTGCACTCTGCCGACGCAGGCAATCACGGAGTAGCAAGATGAGAGCGAAACACTCGATGACACGCGCGGTGTTCTCGGTCGGGCTCGCCACCGGGCTGGTGGGCGTCTCGGCCGCGCAACAGGCCGATGCACAGACCCCGTACGAGCAAGATCCATCGGCGCAGCAACAACAGCAGCAGCCCCAGTCGGCGCAGCCGTCGCCGCAGCAGCAACAGGACCCCAGCCAGCAGCAAGGCCAGATGGGCCAGCAGCAACAGGACCCCAGCCAGCAGCAAGGCCAGATGGGCCAGCAGCAACAGGATCCCAGCCAGCAGCAAGGCCAGATGGGCCAGCAGCAGGGCCAGATGGGCCCGCAGCAGGTCTCCGCCGCGGGTGATCTGCTCGAGCTGTCGCAGCAGAGCATCCAGGGCCAGGATCTCGAGGGTGCCGCGCAGAACATGCAGCAGGCCGCCGCGAAGCTCCGGTCCACGGCCCAGCAGGCGGACCGCAAGGATCGGCGCGAGCTCGAGAAGGCCGCGAACCGGCTCGAGCAGACGGCCGATCAGCTCGAGTCCGGGCAGCAGATCGAGCAGCAGTCCGCGGACATCGCGCTCGCGGAGGCCTCGCACGCGCTCGCCAGCTATCACCAGGGCAAGGCCGAGGACGCGTTGCGAAAGAACGATCGCCAGAAGCTCGGCGTCCACCTCGAGGAGGCCGCGCGCGATCTCGGCAACGCGGCGAAGTGGACCGGGCGCGAGACCGAGCGCGGTGTGCGCACCGTGGTCGGCGGCGCGATGCAGGTGTCGGGCAAGATCACCGAGGGCGCGGGTGCGGTGCCGAAGGAGGCCGGTCAGATCGTCCAGGACCTCGGACGCGGGATCGATCGCGTCGGCAAGGACATCCGCGGCAAGCGCGCCTCGAAGCAAGAACAGCCGCAGGCCGGCTGACGCGAAGTCCGCTTGGGCGTGGACGCGTGATCTGCGCCGCAGGGCGGATCGCGCTGGGTAGCGGCCTCTGGCTCGGCCACCTACAGTGGGCCGGATGTTCGAGGATCCCGACCACGCGGCCACGCATCCATCGTACGCGCAGCTCACGCTCTCGCGGACGTGGACCAAGCCGCCGGCCCCGGTCGCGACGGGGCGTGGCTCGGTCGTCGGCGCGCACTCCCGGTATCACGAGCACGACCTGCTCGGCGTCGGCGGCATGGGCAAGGTCCTGCTCGCACGCGACGCGCGGATCGGTCGCGACGTGGCGGTCAAGGTGCTGCACGCCGACGGGCGCGAGCTCTCGCTCGAGGAGCGCGCGCGCTTCCTCCGCGAGGCGCAGGTGCAAGGCCAGCTCGAGCACCCGTCGATCGTGCCGGTCTACGACATCGACACGAGCGCCGACGGCGAGATCTTCTTCACGATGCGGCGCGTGCTCGGCAAGACGCTGCAGGCGATCCTCGAGGAGATCAAGGCCGGCACGGGGCGCCACACCCAGCGCGAGCTCCTCCAGGCGTTCGCGACGGTGTGCCTGACGATCGACTACGCGCACAGCCGCGGCGTCGTGCACCGCGATCTCAAGCCCGCGAACATCATGCTCGGCGACTTCGGCGAGGTGTACGTGCTCGACTGGGGGCTCGCGCGCATCCTCGACGAAGGCGACGTCACGCCGTCGCCGACACCGGCCCCGCGGCTGTCGTCGCCCGGCGAGGCGATGGGCACGCCGCTGTACATGGCGCCGGAGCAGATGACCGATGCCGACGTGGGACCGAGCGCCGACATCTTCGCGCTCGGCGCGATCCTGTTCGAGATCCTGACGCTGCGGCGCCTTCGCGATCCACGCGCGCTGCTCGTGCCGGTCGAGGCGCGCCCCTCGGTCCGCGCACCGCAGTGCGACGTCGCGCCCGAGCTCGAGGCGATCTGCGTCAAGGCGACCGAGCTCGAGCCCGGCGATCGGTACCCGACCGCGCGCGCGATCCAGGAGGCGGTGGCGCGCTACCTCGAGGGCGACCGCGAGCTCGCGCAGCGCCGCCAGCTCGCCGCCGAGCACGCGCTGCGGGCGCGCGAGGCGCTCTCGCGCGCCGACGAGCCAGGCGCGAACGCGGACGTCGAGCGCGGAGAGGCGATGCGCGAGCTGCAGCGGGCGCTCCTGCTCGAGCCCAACCGCGAGCACGTCGCGATGCTCGCCGAGATGATGAGCACGCCGCCGCGCCGGCCGCCGCCCGAGGTCGCCGAGGCGATCGACCTGTCCCGCCAGGCGGTCTCGCGGTCAGGCGCGCGCTACGCCGCGGTCGCGACGCTGTCGTGGTTCACGTTCCTGCCGGGCGTGCTCCTGCTCGGCGTGCGGCGCGTCGACTACATGGCGTGGATCATGGTGCCCGCGCTGCTCACGATCTTGCTCGGCGCGCTCGCGTCGCGACAGCAGCGCATCGGGCGTCCGATCCAGCTCGCGATGGCGACCTCGTGGTTCGTCGCGGCGATGGCGACCTCGCGGCTGTTCGGGCCGATGATCCTGATGCCGACGATCTTCGCCACATTCGCGATCGTCTCGCAGGCGCACCCCGATCGCGTGATGCGCCGGTTCTGCCTCGTCGCCTCCACGCTGGCGATCATCCTGCCCGTGCTCCTCGAGCTATCTGGCGTGTTGCCACGATCGTTCGCGTTCACCGAAGCCGGCCTGCTCGTGGTCCCGCAGATGACCGGGCTGCCCGAGTCCGCCACGATCGCGTTCGTGGTGCTCGCGAACGCGGGCGTCGCCGTGCTGCCCGCCGTGTTCGTCGCGACCCTGCGCTCCGCCCTGACGTCTGCGCAGGAGCGCCAGATCCTGCAGACGTGGCACTTCCGCCGGCTCGGCGAGGATCTGCTCGAGTCCCGACACGCGGAACCGCAGCAGCCGCACGGCTCTCGCACCTGATCCGGGGCGCCTACACGACCGCGCAGCGACACGCCGGGCCGAGGCGCCCTGCTCCTACCGCTCCGCCCAGGATCGCCACCGGTCGTCGGCGCGTGCAACGCGACCATCCACCGGGAACGCGCAGGTGTACATCACGCTGTCGAAACCTCCGCCCTCCTTGTCCTCGTCGGGCGAGAAGGGTGGTCCGACAAACGTCGCGACGAGCTCCCATGCAGCCCGGAGAGGCCCGCATTCGCCCGGCGGAGCACACGCTCCCTCGGCCGAGCGTCACGCTGCGGTTCGTCGTACAGACACGCGCCGAGACCCTGACGAGCGTGTCGCGGCGTGCTGCGTGGGTCACAGCCGGAGCGCGCTCGGTTCACGTGCCCAGACCACGATGGAGCGCGCGGCTCCCTCGGATCACGGACAACCCGGCGCACGCGGCCTTGACGCCCGCTCGCTCCCCCGACGACCATGGAAGGACGATGCAACTCGGACGAGTGAAGCTTGCCCTGGGACACCTTCTCCTCGTGGGTGCGGGTGCTGGCTGCGGTGAGGTGAAGCAGGCGGCCCCCATCAACATCGCGAACGGAGGCGCCGTCGAGGAAGCTGGGACGCTCGCCCTGGCCGACGTGCTCGTCACCACCGACACCGACACGTCTCCCGAGAAGCTCGTCTACACGGTGCACGCGCTGCCCGCGCACGGCACGCTGGTGAAGAACGGCGAGGTCCTCGGCGTCGGCGCCAAGTTCACGCAGAAGGACATCGACGACGGGCTGGTCGAGTACGTCCACGACGGCTCCGAGACCACCGAGGACGAGTTCGACTGGGCCGTCACCGACGGAGCGACCCAGTTCCCCGCGACCGGAACGAGCACGTTCGAGGTCGAGGTCACGCCGGTCAACGACGCGCCGGTGGTGGTCAACAACTCGCTGCCGGACGTGCCCGAGGGCGGCGTCCACGTGCTGACGAGTGACGACCTGATGGTCGAGGATCCGGAAGGCTCCGCTTCGATCACGTTCACGTTCGTCTCGATCACGCGTGGCCAGCTCCACCGAGAGTCCAGCCCCGGGGCGTTCGAGCAGATCGACGAGAACGACACGTTCACCCCCGCGGACATCGACGCCGGCAAGATCCGGTTCGTCGATTCGGAGGAAGACGACGAGAACCTTGCGATGCAGCAGAGCACGACGGCGTCGTTCTCGTGGAAGGTGTCCGACGCCGAGGGCGCGACCGCGGACGAGACGACGACGTTCACGGTGACCCCGGTCGACGATCCACCGACCGCGCCGTTCCACACGAGCCGCTGCTATCGCCCGGGCATCGCGTCCGCCGCCAACCCACTATCGGCCGCGCTCACCGATCCCGACAACCTCGCGAGCGAGTACCAGATCTGCGTCGTGTCGATCAGCCGGGGCAGCTCGATCTACTCGGTCACCGCCACGACGACCAGCGGCGGCACCACGACGTACGTCGTGACCGATACGCAGATCACGCCGACGCTCCGCAACAACAACATGGTGCTCGGGGTGAACAGTTGCGTCCCTGCGGACGCGCTCGACGGGCTGACCTTCACCAGCACGGCGAACCAGTTCGGCGGTGTTGTCACCTGGAGGCTGATGAAGGGCACCGCACAGATCGGAGTGAATCGCGGCGTGAACTTCACGCCCAGCTCCACATGCCCGTGAGTGACGGCGCGCTGGGGGAGAGCGCCACGACGCGGCCGACCGCGCCGGAGCCCGTACCCCTCGAGCGCGTGCACGCGCAGCTCGACGCGGTGCGCGCGCTGCCCGAGATCGCGTGCAGCGAGGCATGGTCCGCGGCGTGCGGCGCGTGGTGGGACGACGCTCGCGATCGCCGGTACCGCGAGCGCACCCTCGAGACCCTCCTCCTGACGAGCGAGGAGCTCGCGGAGTGGCTCGCTCGTCCGCTCGACCAGGATGCGCTGATCGCGGCGCACCGTCACGTCACGTCGATGCGGGCCGGCGTCGAACGCGACCTGTCACGGCGACGGCTGGCCACCGGCGCGCTGCGGACGACGGTCGTGTTCGCCGATCACCGCGGCGGGGCGCGCACGGTGTTCGCGCCGGTCGAGGACGTGCCGGCGCAGGTCGCTCGCATGTGTGACGCGGCCGCGCTGCTCCCGGATCAACCGCTCGTGCGCGCGGCGTGGCTGGGCCAGGGCATCGGCGCGATCCATCCCTTCATCGACGCCAACGGCGGGACCTCGCGGTTTCTGGCGTCGCTCGCGCTGGTGCGAGCGCACCTCCCCCCGCTCGTGCTCTCGGTGGCGCAGCGCAACCGGACGTGGATCGACGCGCTCGTCGACGCGAACACGAGCCACCGGGTCGACCTGCTCGCGCTCGTGATCCACGACGCGATCCATCAGTCGCTCGCCGCCACGCTGCTGTCCGGGACCGGCGATCCGGCGGCGTGGGACGCGCACGCACGACAGCGCGCGGAGCGATGGATCGAGATCACCGACCGGCGCTGGCGCGCGACGGTGGGTGCACCGCTGGCCGCCACGCTCGCGCACGAGCACCTCGCCGGAGCCCCGCTCGGACGCGCGATCGCGCGCATCGTGCGACGCGGGTTACGGCCACCGGTCAGCCCCGCTCCCCTCGGTGCGAGCTGGCGGTTGCCAGCACCCGCCGTGCACCTCGACCTCGTGGTCGCGCCCCTGCGCGGCGGGCCGACGACGTGGAACCTCGTGCTCCTCGCGGGCAGCGTCGGTGACCGCGGACAGCTCGGCGCCATTCATGGTGGCGAGCCCGTGGTCGCGATGTTCGTCGCGCCCGAGACGGAGCCCGACGAGATCGTCCACGCGCGGTTCGAGCGCTGGCTCGCGACGCGCCTCGACCAGTCCAGCCGGGGACTCGCGCTGTGGACGTGATGCTCGCGCTCCAGCGGCTCGCCGAGCCACCGCTCACGGCGCGCCTCCACGCGCTGCTCGCGACCGCTCGCGAGACGCTGACACCGTGGCAACGCGCCGAGCTCGCGCGCTCCGGGGATACCGGGCCGTTCGATCGCAGCCACGTCCAGGCGCTCGGCGCCGACCTCGACCACCCCGCGAGGATTCGCGTCCATCACGCGCAGCTCGTGCGGCGCCGCAAGCGCCCCGCCCGCGTCGAGCCCGACGCGTTCGACCGGATCCCCTCGCTGTTCGCGCACGCCGCCACGCGCCCTTCGATCGTGAGCGCCGCCGTGTGGGCGAGCTTCGGCGAGGTCGATCCCGAGCTCGCGTCGATGCTCGTGCACCTCGTGCGCGGACGCGCGGGGTTGCCTGGCCTGCGTAGCGAGCTCGTCGCCGACGACCCCGGCGTGCGCGCGGCGGGAGGTCGCCTGGAGCTGCTCGCCGCGCGCTTCGCCGATCGCCAGGCCGAGGACGCGTGCGCGTGGCTCGAGCGCATCCCCGCCCCGCTCGGCCCCGACGACGGCGCG
>Ga0164243_10000743_pt1 | contig 56691 bp, 49 predicted proteins | sample OricompcompostOP_FD_108781 | JGI IMG/M metagenome (GOLD analysis project Ga0164243, IMG submission 108781) | Organic Plus compost microbial communities from Emeryville, California, USA - Original compost - Organic plus compost (OP) | ecosystem: Engineered > Solid waste > Mixed feedstock >... | reverse complement strand
GCCCGCCAGGTCGTTCATCGCCATCCAGGGGCAGTGGGCGCAGCTCTTGCAGGTGGCGCCGTTGCCGGCGGTGGGCGCCGCGATGAAGGTCTTGTCCGGGTTGAGCGTGCGCAGCTTGTGCAGCAGGCCGGTGTCGGTGGCGACGATGAATTCGCGCGCGTCCATGCGCGCCGCCGCCGACAGGATGGCGGCGGTGGAGCCCACCGCGTCCGCCAGGGCGATCACGTCGGGCGGCGACTCCGGATGCACGAGCACGCGGGCGCCGGGGTGCTCTTCCTTCAGCAGTTCGAGCTCCAGCGCCTTGAACTCGTCGTGCACGATGCAGGCGCCGTCCCAGCTCAGCAGGTCGGCGCCCGTCTCGCGGCGGATGTAGTCGCCCAGGTGGCGGTCCGGCGCCCAGAGGATCTTGCGGCCCTGCGCCGTGAGCGCGCGCACCACGTCGAGCGCGCAGCCCGAGGTCACCATCCAGTCGGCGCGGGCCTTCACGGCGGCGCTGGTGTTGGCGTAGACGAGCACGGTGCGGTCCGGGTGCTGGTCGCAGAAGGCGGCGAACTCCTCCGCGGGGCAGCCCAGGTCGAGCGAGCAGGTCGCGTCCAGGTCGGGCATCAGCACGCGCTTGCCGGGCGAGAGGATCTTGGCCGTCTCGCCCATGAAGCGCACGCCGGCGACGACGAGCGTGCGCGCCGGATGGTCCCGGCCGAAGCGGGCCATCTCCAGCGAATCGGCCACCAGGCCGCCCGTTTCTTCCGCCAGGTCCTGCAGGTCGGGATGCACGTAGTAGTGCGCCACCAGCGCCGCCTGCTGCTGCACGAGCAGTTCGCGGATGCGCTCCTTGAGACGGGCCCGCTCGGCGCGCGAGGGTTCGGGCGGGACGCGCGCCCAGGCGTGGCGCGTGCTGCATGCGCCGCCCGCCGCGCGCGGCGCGGGCTGCTCGAAGTCGATGCTGACCAGGCCGTCCATCCCTCAGGCCCCTTCGAAGCGCATCGAGAAGTCGATCGCCTTCACGTCCTTGGTGAGTGCGCCGACCGAGATGCGGTCGACGCCCGTCTCGGCCAGCGCGCGGACGGCCTCCAGGGTGACGCCGCCGGAGATCTCCAGCGTCGCGCGCGCGTCGCCCGCGGCATCGTTGATGCGGACGGCCTCGCGCAGCGTCGCCAGGTCCATGTTGTCCAGCAGCACCATGCGCGCGCCGTGGGCGAGCGCCTCGTCGAGCTGCGCCAGCGTCTCGACCTCGATCTCGATGAACTGCGCGGCGCTGCCGGCATGCCGCGCCGCCGCGAGCGCCTGGGCGATGCCGCCGGCGGCCGCGATGTGGTTCTCCTTGATCAGGATGGCGTCGTACAGGCCGATGCGGTGGTTGAGGCCGCCGCCGGTGCGCACGGCGTACTTCTGCGCCAGGCGAAGGCCCGGCAGCGTCTTGCGCGTGTCGACGATGCGTGCGCGCGTGCCCTCGACCGCGTCGACGTAGGCGGCGGTGCGCGTGGCGACGGCGCTGAGCAGCTGCAGGAAATTCAGCGCCGACCGCTCGGCGGTGAGCAGCGGCCGCGCGCGGCCTTCCAGCTCCAGGACGACCTCGCCTGCCGCGCACCGCTCGCCTTCGCGGCGGCGCCAGCGGATGCCGGCCTGCGGGTCCAGCGCGCGGATGACGGCATCGACCCAGGGCGCGCCGCACAGGACGGCCGGCTCGCGCAGGACGACCCGGGCGCGGGCCCGGGCCTCGGGCGGCACGAGCGCCGCAGTGAGGTCGCCGTTCCCGGCGTCTTCCTGGAGGGCGCGCTGCGCATCGGCCTGGGCGAGTTCGGGAACGGAAACCGGGGAGGAGACAGGGGAGGGCGAGGCGGGGGAACTGGACATCGGCGCGGAGCGGAAACCGGGGAGGCCGCCCATGCCTGCGGACAGGCGGGCAAAAAAAGTTGGCGGACTCTAGGCGTTCGGCAAAGCCGATCCAAAGACCGTTTTGTTATTTACGTTATGCGAACTGCCGCTAAAACGCCTTCTTCTTGCGGGAAACCGATTTCAATGCCGGTACGGGCGCGGAAAACCGGTCAACTCCCGGCCGGGCGGCGGCAGCTCGTTACACAAATGTGGCGGCAGCCCACCGGATGGCGCGCGAAGGCCTCGTCCCCCGGGGCGCTGCGCATAATGCCTTCCCCTTTTCCACCTGTTCCTCAAGGCATGGCCATCGTGAGACCGTTCCTCGTCAGCACCTTCCTCGCTTCCCTGGCCCTGGCCGGCGCCGTGCACGCCCAGCAGGCCGCGGCGCCCGTCACGCTGCCCAGCGGCCTCGTCTACCAGAGCGTCAAGGAGGGCACCGGCCCCAGCCCCGCCGCCACCGACACCGTGCGCGTGCACTACCGCGGCACTTTCCCCGACAGCGGCAAGGAGTTCGACAGCTCCTATTCGCGCAACGAGCCCACCGAGTTCCCGCTCAACCGTGTGATCCCCTGCTGGACCGAGGGCGTGCAGAAGATGAAGGTCGGCGGCAAGGCGAAGCTGGTGTGCCCGCCCGCCATCGCCTACGGCAGCCGCGGCGCGGGCGGGGTGATCCCGCCCAACGCGACGCTGAACTTCGAGATCGAGTTGCTCGCCATCAAGGGACGTTAAGGGGCGCTGACCGCCGCCGCGCCGGCGCGCCCGCGTCCCAGCGTGGTGGCGGCCGCCAGCGCCGCCGCCACCAGCGCGGCGCCCAGCAGCATCGCGCCCGGCACGCCGCTGCCGTCCACCACCCGGCCGCCCAGCGTGGCGCCGGAGGCGATCGCCACCTGGAAGGCCGTCACCAGCATCGCCTGGCCGGCCTCGGGCGCGTCGGGCAGCGAACGCAGCATCCAGCCCGTGGCTGCGCCCGGCACCATGCCGAAGGCCACGCCCCAGGCCAGCACCACCGCCGCGGCGGCCGCGAAGCCGCTGCCGGCCAGCGTGGAGGCCAGCAGGGCCAGGGCCAGCAGCGCGGTGGTCGCCATCATCCCGGCGCGCGCGCTGCGCGCCACGATCAGCCCGACCAGGAAGTTGCCGGCGAAGCCCGCCGCGCCGTAGGTGAGCAGCAGCGCCGTCACCTGCGTGGCCGAGAGCGCGAACACCTGCAGCAGCAGCGGCTTGAGGTAGGTGTAGGCCGCGAAGTGGCCCATGACCATCAGCACCACCGCGACCAGCACCGCGCGCGGCCGGGCGCGGCGCAGCGGCGTGAGCAGGTCGGCCGGGCGGATGGCGCGCGCCGGCGGCAGCGCCGGCAGCAGGCGCCACTGCGCCAGCAGCACCGCCAGCGTGAGCGCGGCCGAGGCGGCGAAGGCGAAGCGCCAGCCGGCCAGGCTGCCCAGCAGCGAGCCGGCCGGCACGCCCAGCACCGTGCTCACCGACACGCCCGCCAGCACCAGCGAGAGGGCGCGCGCCTGGGCGGCCGGCGACACCATCTGGCCGGCCACGCCGGGCGCGAAGGTCCAGAAGCCGCCCACGGCCGCGCCCAGCATCAGCCGGGCCAGCAGCATGGTCGCGAAGTCGGGCGCCAGCGCCGCGAGCAGGTTGGAGGCGAGCAGCAGCGCCGTCAGCGCCAGCATCACGGTGCGCCGGTCCAGCCGGCCGGCGGCCACGCTCAGCGCCGGGCCGGCCAGGGCGGCCAGCACGCCGGGCATGGTGACCATCAGCCCCGCCACGCCGTCGGACACCTGCAGGCCGCGCGCGATGTCGGTCAGCAGGCCGATGGGCATGAACTCGGTCGAGACCATCACGAAGGTGCCGACCGCCACCGCGCCGACGGCGGGCCAGGCGGCGCGGGCGTGCGGCGGTGCGGCGGCGGGGGATGCGGCGGCCGGCAGCGCGCCGTCGCAGGTGGGGCAGTGGGAAGGCATGGCGTTCCTGTTCTGTCGGGGGAAAACGGGCCGAAGCAGCGAACGCCCGAGTGTGTCGGCCGGCGCGGGGCCGACCAAGCCACCCTGCGCCAGTGCAGTGTTTCGCTGGCGCTCACAATGAATGAATGCGCGAATTCGACCGCAAGACCCGGGATGCCCGGGTGCGGCGCGCTGCCTACAGTCCTTCCCATCGGCTTCGAAAGGAAGGACCCCATGAACATGACGACCCGCTCCGAACTGCAGGCTGCCGCCACCGTCGCCGACCCGCGCTGGGCCGCGGTGGCCTCGCGCGATGCCGAGGCCGACGGCCGCTTCTTCTATTCCGTGCGCACCACCGGCGTGTACTGCCGGCCCTCGTGCGGCGCGCGCATGCCGCGGCCGGAGAACGTGGCCTTCCACGACACGGCCGCGGACGCCGAGCGCGCGGGCTTCCGCCCCTGCCGCCGCTGCCGGCCCGACGCGCTGGCGCCGGCGCAGCAGCAGGCCGAACTGGTGGCCCGGCTGTGCCGCGAGATCGAGGCGGCCGAGCAGCCGCCCACCCTGGCGATGCTGGCCGAGCGCGCCGGCCTGAGCCCGTGGCACCTGCAGCGCACCTTCAAGGCCGTGACGGGCCTCACGCCGCGCGCCTGGGCCGCGGCGCAGCGCGGCCGGCGCGTGCGCGCGGCGCTCGAACGCGGCGAGGGCCGCGTGACGGACGCGATCTACGACGCCGGCTACGGCGCGCCCAGCCGCTTCTACGAGGCCGCGGACGACCTGCTCGGCATGACGCCCGGCGCCTGGCGCGCCGGCGGCGAGGGCGCCGACATCCGCTTCGCCATCGGCCAGTGCTCGCTGGGCGCGATCCTGGTGGCGCGCAGCGGGCGCGGCGTGTGCGCGATCGCGCTCGGCGACGATCCCGACGCGCTGGCGGCCGAGCTGCAGGCGCGCTTTCCGCGGGCGCGGCTGATCGGCGGCGACGCCGACTTCGAGCGGCTGGTGGCGCAGGTGGTGGGCCTGGTCGAGTCGCCCGGCCTGGGCACCGAGCTGCCGCTGGACGTGCGCGGCACCGCCTTCCAGCAGCGCGTGTGGCAGGCGCTGCGTGCGATCCCGCCGGGCCGCACCGCCAGCTACGCGGAGATCGCCGAGCGCATCGGTTCCCCCTCGGCCACGCGCGCGGTGGCGCAGGCCTGCGCGGCCAACCCGCTGGCGGTGGCGATCCCCTGCCACCGGGTGGTGCGGCGCGACGGCGGCCTCTCGGGCTACCGCTGGGGCGTGGAGCGCAAGCAGGCGCTGCTGGACCGCGAGGGCGCCGCACGATGAGCGACGAGGCCGCGGCGCAGCGCGTGCAGCGGCGGCTGGCGGCGGTCGACTGGGACGGCGTCGAGCGCGCGCTCGATGCCGAGGGGCATGGGCTGATCCCGTCCCTGCTCACGCCCGACGAGTGCCGCGCGGCGGCGGCGCTCTATGCGCAGCCGGCGCAGTTCCGCAGCCGCGTCGTGATGGCGCGCCACGGCTTCGGCCAGGGCGAGTACCAGTACTTCGCCTACCCGCTGCCGCCGGCGGTGGCAGCCCTGCGCGGCGCGCTGTACGCGCGGCTCGCGCCCCTGGCCAACCGATGGCAGGCGGCGCTGGGCCTGCCGGCGCGCTTTCCGCCGGCGCATGCCGACTTCATCGCCCGCTGCCACGCGGCCGGCCAGCCGCGGCCCACGCCGCTGTTGCTGCGCTACCGCGAGGGCGACTACAACTGCCTGCACCAGGACCTGTACGGCGACGAGGTCTTCCCGCTGCAGGTGGTGGTGCTGCTGTCGGCGCCGGGGCGCGATTTCGAGGGCGGCGAACTGGTGCTGACCGAGCAGCGCCCGCGCATGCAGTCGCGGCCCATGGTGTTGCCGCTGCAGCAGGGCGATGCGGCCGTGATCGCGGTGCACCACCGGCCGGTGCAGGGCGCGCGCGGTGCCTACCGCGTCAACCTGCGGCACGGCGTGAGCCGCGTGCGGCGCGGCGAGCGCCACACGCTGGGCCTCATCTTCCACGACGCCGCGTGACGCCATGACGGCCGACCTGTTCGACGCCGAGTCCGCCGCGCCGCTGGCGCTGGAGCCCGGCGCGTGGGTGCTGCGCGGCTTCGCGCTGCCCCGCGCCGAGGCGCTGCGCGGCGCACTGCAGGCGGTGACGGCCGATGCCCCGCTGCGCCACCTCGTCACGCCCGGCGGCAAGCCCATGTCGGTGGCGACGACCAACTGCGGCGCGCTCGGCTGGGTGAGCGACCGCGCGGGCTACCGCTACACCGCCTGCGATCCGCTGGGCGGCCGCGCCTGGCCGGCGATGCCGCCGTCCTTTCTGGCGCTGGCCGCCGACGCCGCGGCGCGCGCCGGCTTCGGCGGCTTCGCGCCCGACGCCTGCCTGATCAACCGCTACGTGCCCGGCGCCCGGCTCACGCTGCACCAGGACCGCGACGAGCGGCGCATGGACCAGCCCATCGTCTCGGTCTCGCTCGGGTTGCCGGCGGTCTTCCTGTGGGGCGGGCCGAAGCGGTCGGACCGCGCGCGGCGCGTGCCGCTGGTGCACGGCGACGTGGTCGTGTGGGGCGGGCCGGCGCGGCTGCACCACCACGGCGTGCTGCCGCTGGCCGAGGGCGAGCACCCCTTCATGGGCGCGTGCCGCATCAACCTGACCTTCCGCTGCGCGGGCTGAGCGGGCGCCTCAGAGCTGGAAGGCCAGCGTCAGCAGCAGCCCTTCCGCCAGATCGCGCATCAGCCCGGGCCGGCGCGGGCGGTAGGCCTCGCCGGCCGAGGCTGTGCGCTCGACCCACTGCGCCAGCCAGTCGATCTGCACCGGGTCGTAGAACACCACCGCCGCCTCGTGGTTGAGCAGCAGGCTGCGCTGGTCGAGGTTGATCGAGCCGCACAGGGCGAGGTCGTGGTCCACCACCACGGCCTTGGCGTGCGCCATGAAGGGCAGCATGCGGAAGGCCACGCCGGCGCGCGCCAGGTCGCGCATGGCGCGGCTGCGCACGAAGTCGGCCAGGCGGTGGTTGGAGCGCCGCGGCATCGCGATCGTGACCTGCACGCCGCGCCGGGCCGCCAGCCGCAGCGCATCGCGCAGGCCGTCGCCGGGCACGAAGTAGGGCGTGATCGCGAGGATGCGCTGCTCGGCGCGGAAGCAGGCGCCGATCAGCAGCGCCGCGGCGGTGTCCTCGGTCTGGTCCGGCCCGCTGGGCAGGAACTGGGCGAGCGCGCCGCCCGGCACGGCCGGCAGCGAGGCCACCGGCCGCGGCGGCTCCCGCGTCACCGAGGTCCAGTCCTGCTCGAACTGGCGCGCCGCCGCCGCGGCCACGTCGCCGCGGATGTCGAAGGACAGGTCGCGCCACGGCTCGGGATGCGCCGCGTTGCCGCAGAAGTACTCGCCCGCCAGGTTGCGCCCGCCGCTCCACAGCCAGGTGTCGTCGGCGATGGTGAACTTGCGGTGGTTGCGCAGGTTGCGCGGCCCGCTGCGGTGCAGCCCGAAGATCGGGCGGAACACCTTGACCTGCCCGCCGGCGGCGCGCAGCGCCTCGAAGTGCCGCTGCGGCAGTTGCAGCGCGCCGAAGCCGTCGAGCAGCACGCGCACCCGCACCCCGGCCCGCGCCCGCGCCGCCATGCGCTCGATGGCCTCGCTGCCCAGCGCGTCGTCGCCGATGATGAAGGTGCACACGTCCAGCGTGCGGCGGGCGCCGTCGATCACCGCCCACAGCGCCGCGCGCGCGTCCACGCCGTCGGCATGCAGCCGCACCGCGCAGGCAGACGGGGCGGCGAGGCCGAAGGCGTCGATCAGCTCGGCCGCCCAGTGCGGCGCCGGCCCGCTGCGCGCCGCCCGCGGCGTTCCTGCCGGGCGCAGCTTGCGCCGGCCGAACATCAGGTACATGGGCAGCGCGACGTAGGGCATCAGCAGCATGCCCATCACCCAGGCGATGGCGGCGGTGGGCGCCCGCTGCTCGCGCCGTCCGCGGGTGGTCAGCACATACACCAGCAGCGCGAGCACCACCGCGAGGAAGTGCTGCGAGATGCTGGGCAGCCAGGAAGCGAAGGAATGGAACATGCGAGGCCGGAGCTTCGCACAGCCTCGCCGTGGTCCGCGCGCAAGCCCCGGGGTGCCGGCGGGGCGCTCGCGCGCCGCCGGGCGGGTTGCCTCAGCGTGCCGGCGGCGGCGGCGCGGCGCGGGCCGCGCGGGCGCGGGCCAGGGCGGCTTCCACCACGCTGCGCTTGCGCGCCTGGGCGTCGGCCTCGCCGGCGGCGGCGTCGGGCGCGTCGTCCGGCAGGTCCAGCCGGCGCCGTGCGCGGTGGGCGGCGTAGCGCGTGCGGGCTTCCTGCGCCTGCGCCGCGGACCAGGCCGCCCAGCCGGTCCTGCCGGGGGTGGCCGGCTCCAGGCCGATGCAGTCCACCGGGCACACGGGGATGCACAGCTCGCAGCCGGTGCAGTGCGCCTCGACGACGGTGTGCATGCGCTTGTGGATGCCGACGATGGCATCAGTGGGGCAGGCGTCCAGGCACTTGGTGCAGCCGATGCACCAGGCCTCGTCGATGACGGCCAGGCTGCGCGGGCCTTCGGTGCCGAAGGCCGGGTCCAGCGGGCGCGGCGCCTGGCCGGTGAGGGCCGCCAGCCGGCGCACGCCTTCCTCGCCGCCCGGCGGGCACTGGTCGATGCCGGCCTCGCCGCGGGCGATGGCCTGCGCGTAGCCGGCGCAATCGGGCCAGCCGCAGCGCGTGCACTGCGTCTGGGGCAGGGCGTCGAGCAGTCGGTCGGCCAGGGTGTTCATCGGGGCAGAGGGAGCGGGCCGGCGGGCCCGCGGGAATGCGTCAGGCGCGCGGGCGCTTGCCGCGGCCGGGAGCGGCCACCGGCGCCGCGGAAGGGCGGCGCGCGGCGCGCTTGCGCGCGGCGGCAGGCGCCTTCGACGCCACCGCGCGGGGGGTGGCCGCGGGCTTGCCGGCGCGCGCGGGCGCATGGATCGTGTCTTCCGCCGACACGCCGCCGCGGCGCGTCGGCCGGGTCTGCGGCGCATCGTGCGCGGCGATGAAGTCGCGCACCTGCGGGTACACGCGCTCGCGCCAGCGGCGGCCGCTGAAGATGCCGTAGTGGCCCGCGCCCTGCACCTCCAGGTGGTGGCGCTTGTCCGCCGGGATGCCCGTGCACAGCTCGTGCGCCGCCTTGGTCTGGCCCGAGCCGGAGATGTCGTCCAGTTCGCCTTCGACCGTGAGCAGCGCGCTGGCGTGGATGTCCTGCGGCCGCACCAGTTCGACCTGGCCTTCGGGGCTCTTCACTTCCCAGGTGCCGTGGACGAGGTTGAACTCCTGGAACACCGTGCGGATGGTCTCCAGGTAGTAGTCCGCGTCCATGTCGAGCACGGCGTTGTATTCGTCGTAGAACTTGCGGTGCGCCTCGGCGCTGGCGTCGTCGCCGCGGATCAGGTTCTTGAAGTAGTCGTAGTGGCTGGTCGCGTGGCGGTCGGGGTTCATCGCCACGAAGCCGGTGTGCTGCAGGAAGCCGGGGTAGACCCTGCGCCCCTCGCCGGGGAAGCCCTGCGGCACGCGGTAGATGACGTTGTTCTCGAACCACTCGAAGCTCTTGTTCGTCGCCAGGTTGTTCACCGAGGTGGGCGACTTGCGGGCGTCGATGGGGCCGCCCATCATGGTCATGGTCAGCGGCACCTGCTCGCCGCGGCTGGCCATCAGCGAGATGGCCGCCAGCACCGGCACGGTGGGCTGGCACACGCTCATCACGTGGCAGTTGCCGTACTCGGACTGCAGGTGGCGGATGAAGTCCTGCACGTAGTTGACGTAGTCGTCCAGGTGGAACTCGCCCTCGGCCAGCGGCACCAGCCGGGCGTTCTTCCAGTCGGTGATGTAGACCTTGTGGCCCTGCAGCATGGTGCGCACCGTGTCGCGCAGCAGCGTGGCGTAGTGGCCCGACAGCGGCGCCACGATCAGCACCACCGGCTGGCCCTTGAGCGTCTCCAGCACCCGCTCGTCGTCGGTGAAGCGCTTGAAGCGGCGCAACTGGCAGAAGGGCTTGTCGATCTCGACGATCTCGTGGATCACCACGTCGGTGCCGTCGACGTTGACCGTCTTGATCTCGAACTCGGGCTTCTCGTAGTCCTTGCCCAGGCGGTAGAGCAGGTCGTACCCGGCGGCCACGCGCTGGGCCATAGGCAGTTGCCTGAACATGGCGCCGGAGGTGAAGAGCTTGGAGGCAGCCTGCGCGAAGTCGGCGAAGGGCTCCATCAGCGAGCGTTGTGTTTCGTAGAGTTGGTACAGCATCGGGGGCGGAGCAGCAGTTTCGCTGCAGTGCAATATAACGCCGCGCCTTGAAGGCGCGATCCGCACAAGTACCGTTGGCGACCCTTCAGCGTCGGTCCAGTGGCTTTCAGATGTGAAAAATTTCACATCTTTGGTGCCTCCGGGCGCGTGAAGCGGGCTACGAGGGGCACAGGCCGCGCACCAGCACCGGCGGTGCAGCCTGCGCCGCCGCCGTGTCGAGCACCGTGAGCCAGGGCCAGCGGCGCCGGTAGTCGGCCGCCTTGGCGGCATAGAGTCGCGCATCGGGGCAGCGGCGGTTGGGCCGCAGCACGCCCCGCAGGAGGCCGTCCAGCCCGTCGGGTGCGTACAGCGTCAGGCCGCCGGCGCCGGCCTGCAGGCCGACACAGGTGCCGTCCACCAGGAAACGGTCGATGCCTTCCGTCGAACTGCGCAGCGGGCTGTAAGGCGCCCCGAAGTACGCCTCGTACCAGGTGTGGACGCGGGCCTGGTTCTTCGCTTCCAGCGTCACGCCCAGGTCGGCGCAGGCCGCCTGCACGCGGCTGCCGATGGCCGCCTCGGCCCCGGCCGACAGGTCGGCGGCGTCGAAGTAGAAGAGGTCGTAGTCGCGGATGCCCTCGGCCGCCGGCCGGCCGTTGCGCAGGTTCCACACCGTCTGGAACAGGCAGCCGGCCACCAGCCAGGCGTCGGGCAGCTCGAGGGCCGGGAGGCGCTCCAGGATGGCGCGGTTGGCCGGGTTGGCCAGCGCCAGGTCGACAAAAAGCCGGGCCGGCGAAGGCTCGCCGCCCGGCTCGTCGAACGAATCGAGGGGATCAGCCAACGACCTTGGCGATCGCCTGGCAGACGTGGTCGATGTTCTTGCTGTTGAGCGCCGCCACGCACATGCGGCCGGTGTCGGTGCCGTAGACGCCGAACTCGTTGCGCAGGCGCACCATCTGGTCCTTGGTCAGGCCGGAGTAGCTGAACATGCCGATCTGCTCGGTGATGAAGCCCATGTCCTGCTTCACGCCGGCCGCCTTCAGGCCCTCGACCAGCTTCTGGCGCATGGCCTTGATGCGCACGCGCATCTCGCCCAGCTCCTTCTCCCACAGGGCGCGCAGCTCGGGGTTGCCGAGCACCGCCGCCACCACCGCGCCGCCGTGCGTCGGCGGGTTGCTGTAGTTGGTGCGGATCATGATCTTCAGCTGCGACAGCACGCGTGCTGCCTCGTCCTTGTTCTCGCACAGCACCGACAGGGCGCCGACGCGCTCGCCGTACAGGCTGAAGCTCTTGGAGAAGGAGGTGGAGACGAAGAAGTCCAGGCCGGCGGCGACGAACTTGCCGATGACGGCGCCGTCCTCCTGGATGCCGTGGCCGAAGCCCTGGTAGGCCATGTCGAGGAAGGCGGTGAGCTTCCTGGCCTTGACGGCCTCGACCACCTGGTCCCACTGGGCGGGCGTGATGTCGTAGCCGGTCGGGTTGTGGCAGCAGGCGTGCAGCACGACGATGGTGCCGGCGGGCGCGGCGTTCAGCGCGGCCAGCATGCCCTCGAAGTTCACGCCGCGCTTGGCGGCGTCGTAGTAGGGGTAGGTCTCGACCGGGAAGCCGGCCTGGGTGAACAGGGCGCGGTGGTTCTCCCAGCTCGGGTCGCTGATCAGCACCGTGGCGCCGGGCGTCAGCTTCTTCAGGAAGTCGGCGCCGATCTTCAGGCCGCCGGTGCCGCCCAGGCCCTGCACGGTGGCGACGCGGCCGGACTTGACCGGCTCGCTGTCGGCGCCGAAGACCAGGGCCTTGACGGCTGCGTCGTAGGCGGCGATGCCGTCGATCGGCAGGTAGCCGCGGGCGCTGGGTGCCTTCATCATGTCGGCCTCGGCCTTCTTCACGCATTCCAGCAGCGGCAGCTTGCCGTTGTCGTCGTAGTACACGCCCACGCCCAGATTGACCTTCTGCGGGTTCGTATCGGCGGCGAATTGTTCGTTCAGGCCCAGGATCGGGTCGCGCGGCGCCATTTCGACGGCGGTGAAGAGAGACATGTTGGAAAGCGTCCTTGGAAGGGAGGGGATGCCCGGGAGGCCCCAGGGCTTGGGCTGCCGGCTGGCCTGCGGTAGGCTGGCGGGTTCCGTTGAATTTTACCGGCCGGCCCGCACCTGCACCGCTTCCGCCCATGCCCGAAGTGCCTGAATCCATGCCCGACAAGATCCCCGCGAAGGGCGAGTTCGTCTCCTTCCCCGACTCCCCCTTCCAGCTCTTCCAGCCGTACCCGCCGGCCGGCGACCAGCCCAAGGCCATCGCCCAGCTGGTGGAGGGCGTGAACGACGGCGAGGTGTTCCAGACCCTGCTGGGCGTGACCGGCTCGGGCAAGACCTTCACCATGGCCAACGTGATCGCCCGCCTGGGCCGCCCGGCCATCGTGTTCGCGCCCAACAAGACGCTGGCGGCGCAGCTCTACAGCGAGTTCCGCGAGTTCTTCCCGAAGAATGCGGTGGAGTACTTCGTCAGCTACTACGACTACTACCAGCCCGAGGCCTACGTGCCGCAGCGCGACCTGTTCATCGAGAAGGACTCGTCCATCAACGAGCACATCGAGCAGATGCGCCTGTCGGCCACCAAGAGCGTGCTGGAGCGGCGCGACGTGGTGATCGTGGCCACGGTGAGCGCCATCTACGGCATCGGCACGCCCGAGGACTACATGGAGATGCGGCTGATCATGCGGGTGGGCGACAAGGTCGGCCAGCGCGACCTGATCGGCCGGCTGATCCGCATGCAGTACACCCGCAACGAGCAGGACTTCGCGCGCGGCACCTTCCGCGTGCGCGGCGACGTGATCGACGTGTTCCCGGCCGAGCACAGCGAGCTGGCCATCCGCATCGAGCTGTTCGACGACGAGATCGAGACGCTGTCGCTGTTCGACCCGCTCACCGGCCGCATCCGCCAGAAGGTGCCGCGCTTCACCGTCTACCCCTCCAGCCACTACGTCACGCCGCGCGACAAGACGCTGCGCGCGGTCGAGACCATCAAATTGGAGCTGGATGCGCGCCTGAAGGAACTGGTGGCCGCCGGCAAGCTGGTGGAAGCGCAGCGCCTGGAGCAGCGCACCCGCTTCGACCTGGAGATGCTCGCCGAGATCGGCCACTGCAAGGGCATCGAGAACTACACGCGGCACCTCTCGGGCGCTGCGCCGGGCGACCCGCCGCCCACGCTGACCGACTACCTGCCCAAGGACGCGATCATGTTCCTGGATGAGAGCCACCAGATGATCGGCCAGCTCTCGGCCATGTACAACGGCGACCGGGCACGCAAGACCACGCTGGTGGAATATGGCTTTCGCCTGCCCTCGGCGCTGGACAACCGCCCGCTGAAGTTCGAAGAGTTCGAGCGCCGCATGCGCCAGTGCATCTTCGTCTCGGCCACGCCGGCGGCCTACGAGCAGGAACATGCCGGCCAGGTGGTCGAGCAGTTGGTGCGCCCCACCGGCCTGATCGACCCGGAGGTGGAGGTGCGCCCCGCCACCCACCAGGTGGACGACGTGCTGCAGGAGATCCGCATCCGCGTGGAGAAGAACGAGCGCGTGCTGATCACCACGCTGACCAAGCGCATGGCCGAGCAGCTCACCGAGTACCTGGGCGACAACGGCGTGAAGGTGCGCTACCTGCACAGCGACGTGGACACGGTGGAGCGGGTCGAGATCATCCGCGACCTGCGCCTGGGCGCCTTCGACGTGCTGGTGGGCATCAACCTGCTGCGCGAGGGGCTGGACATCCCGGAGGTGTCGCTGGTGGCCATCCTCGATGCCGACAAGGAGGGGTTCCTCCGCGCCGAGCGCAGCCTGATCCAGACCATCGGCCGGGCGGCGCGCAACCTGCACGGCAAGGCCATCCTCTACGCCGACAACGTCACCGAGTCGATGAAGAAGGCGATGGGCGAGACCGAGCGGCGCCGCATCAAGCAGATCGAGTTCAACGAGGCCCACGGCATCACGCCGCGCAGCATCGTCAAGCAGGTGCGCGAGCTGATCGACGGCGTCTACAGCGAGAAGTCCGGCAAGGAGGCGATCCAGCGCGAACTGGAGCGGGCCAAGGTCGAAGACATGAGCGAGAAGGACGTCGCCAAGGAGATCAAGCGCCTGGAAAAGCAGATGCTGGAGCACGCCCGCAACCTGGAGTTCGAGAAGGCGGCCCGCGTGCGCGATCAATTGGCGCTGCTGCGCGAGCAGGCTTTCGGGGCAGCGGGCAGCGACAACATCGCGGTGCTGCCCGCGGGCGGGCAAAGGGCCTGAGCGGACCGATAGACGCCCTCCATCGACCCCATCGGGTTTACCCGAGCATGGTCTGGGGTTTTCTGCTAAACTTGAGCGAAATACTCAACAACAGAAGAACTTCGCGATGAAGGGCCGGCTCCCACCCCTTGATGGGGATCGGCCGGGCAGGGCGGAGACGATGCCACTCCGGAAGATGGTCTCCAGGGTGTCATTTCCACGGTAAGCACTTCGAAAGGAGCTTGCGATGCGTCTGACGACCAAGGGCCGTTTTGCGGTCACCGCCATGATCGACCTGGCCCTGCGCCAGAACACGGGGCCGGTCACGCTGGCCGCGATCAGCCAGCGCCAGCAGATCTCGCTGTCGTATCTCGAACAGCTGTTCGGCAAGCTGCGCCGGCATGAGCTGGTGGAGTCCACCCGCGGGCCGGGCGGCGGCTATTCCCTCGGCCGCAAGGCCTCGGACATCACCGTCGCCGACATCATCGTCTCGGTGGACGAGCCGATCGACGCCACCCAGTGCGGCGGCAAGGAAAACTGCCTGGGCGAGGCCGGCCGCTGCATGACGCACGAGCTGTGGGCTTCGCTGAACCAGAAGATGGTGGAGTTCCTCGACTCGGTCACCCTGCAGAAGCTGGTGGACGACCAGATCGCCAAGGGCGTGCAAATCGAGAGCAAGCCGACGCCCAAGCGGGCGATCTCCAGCCAGCCGGTGGTCAAGCCGATCCGCGTGAACGCGCCCAACTCGGTGTTCGCGCTGGGCAGCGCCCTGGCCAAGACCTGACCGACGGACTTCTGAAGGCGGCGGGCCCCGGAGGGCCGCGCCAGAACAACGACGACCCCCACGCCCCGACGAGCAAGCCATGGATGTGACTCCCCATTTCCCGATCTACCTCGACTACGGCGCCACCACGCCGGTCGATCCCCGCGTGGTCGACGCCATGATCCCGTGGCTGCGCGAGCACTTCGGCAACCCCGCCTCGCGCAGCCATGCCTGGGGCTGGGAGGCGGAGGAGGCGGTCGAGAAGGCGCGCGCCCAGGTGGCCGAGCTGATCGGCGCCGACCCGCGCGAGATCATCTGGACCTCCGGCGCCACCGAGTCCGACAACCTGGCGATCAAGGGCGCGGCGCAGTTCTACAAGGGCAAGGGCAAGCACCTCATCACCGTCAAGACCGAGCACAAGGCCGTGCTGGACGTGATGCGCGAGCTGGAGCGCCAGGGCTTCGAGGTGACGTATCTCGACGTGCAGGAGAACGGCCTGCTCGACCTGGAGAAGTTCAAGGCTGCGATCCGCCCCGACACCATCCTGGCCAGCGTGATGTTCGTGAACAACGAGATCGGCGTGATCCAGGACATCCCGGCGCTGGGCGCCATCTGCCGCGAGAAGGGCGTGATCTTCCACGTCGACGCGGCGCAGGCCACAGGCAAGGTCGAGATCGACGTCAAGACGCTGCCGGTCGACCTGATGAGCCTGGCCTCGCACAAGACCTACGGCCCCAAGGGCATCGGCGCGCTGTACGTGCGCCGCAAGCCGCGCGTGCGCATCGAGGCGCAGATGCACGGCGGCGGCCACGAGCGCGGCATGCGCTCGGGCACGCTGCCCACCCACCAGATCGTGGGCATGGGCGAGGCCTTCCGCATCGCCAGGGAAGAGATGCCGCAGGACCTCGCCAAGGCGCGCGCACTGCAGCAGCGGCTGCTGGACGGCCTGAAGGACATCGAGCAGGTGTTCATCAACGGCGACCTCACGCACCGCGTGCCGCACAACCTGAACATGAGCTTCAACTTCGTCGAGGGCGAGTCGCTGATCATGGGCATCAAGGGGCTGGCGGTGTCGTCCGGCTCGGCCTGCACCTCGGCCAGCCTGGAGCCCAGCTACGTGCTGCGCGCGCTCGGCCGCAGCGACGAGCTGGCCCACAGCAGCCTGCGCATGACCATCGGCCGCTTCACGACCGAGGAAGAGATCGACACGGCCGTCTCGGCCATCCGCCACAACGTCGCCAAGCTGCGCGAGCTGAGCCCGCTGTGGGAGATGTACCAGGACGGCGTGGACCTGAACTCCATCCAGTGGTCCGCCCACTGAACCGAATCGCACCAGAACAAGAGGTAACCCCATGGCTTATTCCCAGAAGGTCATCGACCACTACGAGAACCCCCGCAACGTCGGCTCCTTCGACAAGGGCGACGAGACCGTCGGCACCGGCATGGTGGGTGCGCCCGCCTGCGGCGACGTGATGAAGCTGCAGATCAAGGTCAACCCCGACACGGGCGTGATCGAGGACGCACGCTTCAAGACCTACGGCTGCGGCTCGGCCATCGCGTCGAGCTCGCTGGTGACCGAGTGGGTCAAGGGCAAGACGCTGGACGAGGCGGCGCAGTTGAAAAACGCGCAGATCGCCGAGGAACTGGCGCTGCCGCCGGTGAAGATCCACTGCTCGATCCTGGCCGAGGACGCCATCAAGGCCGCCGTCAACGACTACAAGGCCAAGCACGGCGCCAAGGCCGCCGCCGATGTCCACTGAAGGGCCGCGCACCGACATGGCCGTCACGCTGACCGAAGCCGCTGCCCGCCACGTCAACCGCTACCTCGCCAAGCGAGGCAAGGGGCTGGGCGTGCGCCTGGGCGTCAAGACGACCGGCTGCTCGGGCCTGGCCTACAAGCTGGAGTACGTGGACGAGGTCGCGCCCGAGGACGTGGTGTTCGAGGACCATGGCGTGAAAGTCATGATCGACCCGAAGAGCCTGGCCTACATCGACGGCACCGAACTGGATTTCGTGCGCGAGGGGTTGAACGAGGGCTTCCGCTTCAACAACCCCAACGAGCGCGACCGCTGCGGCTGCGGCGAGAGCTTCAGGATCTGAACACCGGCTGCCTCGTCGTGCCAGCCGCCGCGCTCCGGCGGCTTTTTATCGTCGGGGCGCCCGACCGTTTCGCATGCAACTGACCGACACCGATTTCGCGCTGTTTGGCGTCCCGCCCACCTTCGCGCAGGACCGCGCCACGCTGGACGCGCGCTGGAAGGAACTGCAGCGCGAGGCGCATCCCGACCGCTTCGCGGCCCAGGGCCCGGCGGCGCAGCGGCTGGCGATGCAGTGGTCGGTGCGCATCAACGAGGCCTATCAGCGGCTGAAGGACCCGCTCAGGCGCGCCGCCTACCTGTGCGAGCTGAACGGCGCGCCGGTCGACGCGGAGCGCAACACCGCCATGCCGCCGGAGTTCCTGGTGCAGCAGATGGAATGGCGCGAGGCGCTGGAGGATGCCGGCGATCTGGCCGCGCTGGAGGCGCTGCAGGTCCAGGTCGATGCGGCCCGCGCCCGCGCCCTCTCGTCGCTGGACTGGCTGATCGACGAGAAGGGCGACTACCCCGGCGCGGCGCAGCAGGTCAGAGCCCTCATGTTCATCGAGCGATTCGCCGACGAGGCCGACGCGGCTTTCGACCGCTTGGGACAATAGGCGCTTCCCATGGCACTTCTCCAGATCTCCGAACCCGGCCAGGCGCCGGACCCGCACCAGCGCCGCATCGCCGTCGGCATCGACCTGGGCACCACGCACTCGCTGGTGGCCGCCGTGCGCAACGGCGTGGCGGAGTGCCTGCCCGACGACCAGGGCAGGGTGCTGCTGCCTTCGGCCGTGCGCTACCTCGGCCAGGACCGCCGGCAGATCGGCCACGAGGCCCTGGCGGCCCGCGCGCAGGACCCGGCCAACACCATCACCTCGGTCAAGCGCCTGATGGGGCGCGGCCTGGCCGACATCGCGCACCAGGAAGCGATGCCCTACGCGCTGGCGGACGAGGGCGGCATGGTGCAGGTGCGCACCGCGGCCGGCCTGAAGTCGCCGGTCGAGGTCAGCGCCGAGATCCTGGCGACCCTGCGCTACCGCGCCGAGGACACCTTCGACAGCGACCTGCACGGCGCCGTCATCACCGTGCCCGCCTACTTCGACGAAGGCCAGCGCCAGGCCACCAAGGACGCGGCGCAACTTGCCGGCCTGAACGTGCTGCGCCTCATCAGCGAGCCGACGGCCGCCGCCATCGCCTACGGGCTGGACAACGCGAGCGAGGGCGTCTACGCCGTCTACGACCTGGGTGGCGGCACTTTCGACATCTCCATCCTGCGGCTGACGCAGGGCGTGTTCGAGGTCATTGCCACCGGCGGCGACTCCGCGCTGGGCGGCGACGACTACGACCACGCGCTGGCCGAGGCCGTGCTCGCCCAGACCGGCGCCACGCCGCGCAGCGGCGAGGACCGGGCCGCGCTGCTGGTGGCGGCGCGGGCCGCCAAGGAGGCGCTGAGTGACGACGAATCCACCGAGTTCAGCGCCCGCCTGGGGGACGCGGACCTGCGCTGCACCGTCACGCGCGCACAGTTCGACGAGGCCACCCGGCCCCTGACCGACCGCACCCTGGCCGCCGCCCGCAAGGCGCTGCGCGATGCGCGCCTGAAGCCCGAGGACCTGCAGGGCATCGTGCTCGTCGGCGGCGCCACGCGCATGCCGCAGATCCGCCGCGCGGTGGCGCAGTTCTTCGGCCGCGAGCCGCTGGTCAACCTCGACCCCGACCAGGTGGTGGCGTTGGGCGCCGCCGTCCAGGCCAACCAGCTCGCCGGCAACGACAACGCCGGCAACCTGCTGCTGCTGGACGTGATCCCGCTCTCGCTCGGCCTGGAGACGATGGGCGGGCTGGTCGAGCGCATCGTGCCGCGCAACACCACCATCCCCACCGCGATGGCGCAGGACTTCACCACCTACCAGGACGGCCAGACCGCGCTGGCGCTGCATGTGGTGCAGGGCGAGCGCGACCTGGTCGCCGACTGCCGCAGCCTGGCGCGCTTCACGCTGCGCGGCATCCCGCCGATGGCGGCGGGCGCGGCACGCATCCGCGTCACCTTCACCGTCGATGCCGACGGCCTGCTGTCGGTGAGCGCGAAGGAGCAGAGCAGCGGCGTGGAGGCCAGCGTCACCGTCAAGCCCTCGTACGGCCTGACGGACGAGCAGATCGCCGGCATGCTGCGCGAGAGCTTCTCGACGGCCCAGCAGGACATGCAGGCGCGCGTGCTGGTCGAGGCCCGCGTCGATGCCGAGCGGATGGTGCTGGCCACGCGCAGCGCCATCGAGGCCGACGGCGCGCTGCTGGATGCGGCCGAGCGCGAGGCCATCGAGGCGCTCGTCGCCGACCTCGAGCGTGCCCGCGCCGGCAGCGACGCGGCTGTCATCGAGGCCGCCACCAAGGCGCTGGCCGAGGGCACCGAGCCCTTCGCCGCGCGCCGCATGAACCAGGGCATCGCCCGCGCCCTGGCCGGGCGCAAGATCGAATCGGTCTGAGAAGAACGGCAACGGCCACCATGCCCATCATCAAGATCCTCCCCCACGCCGAATACTGCCCCGAGGGCGCCGAGATCACGGCGCCCGCCGGCACCTCCATCTGCGAGGCGCTGCTGGAAAACGACATCGAGATCGAGCATGCCTGCGAGATGAGCTGCGCCTGCACCACCTGCCACGTCGTCGTGCGCCAGGGCTACGCCTCGCTGGGCGAGCCCGACGAGGCCGAGGAGGACCTGCTCGACCGCGCCTGGGGCCTGGAGCCGACCTCGCGCCTGTCCTGCCAGGCCATCCTGGGCCGGGACGACGTGACGGTCGAGATCCCCAAGTACTCGATCAACCACGCCAAAGAGAATCACTGATGAGCCGCCAGATCGTCCTCGACACCGAAACCACCGGCCTCTCGGCCGAGAACGGCGACCGCGTCATCGAGCTGGGATGCGTCGAGCTGGTGGGGCGCAAGCTCTCGGGCAACGACCTGCACCTGTACTTCAACCCCGAGCGCGAGAGTCACGAGGACGCGCTTAAGGTGCACGGCCTGACCAGCGAGTTCCTGGCCGACAAGCCGAAGTTCGCCGAGCGGGCGCAGGACATCGTGGAGTACCTGCGCGGTGCCGAGCTGATCATCCACAACGCGGCCTTCGACGTCGGCTTCCTGAACAAGGAGTTCGAGCGGGCCGGGCTGCAGCCGCTGGCCAGCTACGTGGCCGAGGTGACCGACACGCTGGCGATGGCCAAGCAGGTCTATCCCGGCAAGCGCAATTCGCTGGACGCGCTGTGCGACCGCTTCGGCGTGGACCGGTCCAACCGCACCTACCACGGCGCCAAGCTGGACGCGCAGCTCCTGGCCGACGTGTACATCAACCTCACGCGCGGGCAGGACGCCCTGCTGATCGACGTCGCGCCCAGCGACGAGCCGGCCCAGGGTGCGGCGGTCGTGGCGGTGGACCTGAGCAGCTTCGTGCTGCCGGTGCTGACGGCTTCCGAGTCGGAACTGGCCGAGCACGACAGGGTGCTGGCCGACCTCGACAAGGCCAGCGGCGGCAAGACACTCTTTCGCCAGGATGGCGCGCAAGCTGTGGCATAATGCGAGGCTTCGCGCAGCAGCGCGGAGATGCCACCGGCGGCGGGCCCCAGGCCTTACGCACAGTTTTCCGGCACGGCGCACACAGCGCCGCCGCCAGGGCGATTAGCTCAGTGGTAGAGCACTGCATTCACACTGCAGGGGTCGCAAGTTCGAACCTTGCATCGCCCACCATTCACAAGAAGCATTCCCGTTTCATCGACGTCCCACCCCGCGTGGGACGGATTCGGGGCGGCCGAACGGGCCCCATCGCCAAGCCGGGGGGCCCCGACACATGACGACGCGCTTCCTGGACAGATTCGTCAGCCGCGAACACCGCTTCACTCTTGGCGTCGACCGGCAAACCGGTCAATACTATCTTTCCACGCCCGTCTCCGGCATGAACCGGGCCGCCGAATGGGAGGCGTACTTCGTGATCGGCGAGGATCAGTTCCGGCTCTTCCAGGCCTCGCCCGGCGCTGCGGAGAGTTTCCTCGAGGACTGTCGCATGGGTCGCAATGACGCCCGGCTGATCCATCCGAAGTAGGGCGCCGGCTCCTGCCGAAGCACGACGCACTGCATCGGCAGCCAACATGGAAGGACCCTCATGAAATCCATGTCGATCTTTGGCGTCGCGGCGCTCGCCGCGTTCTGCTTCGGCCAGGCCCAGGCGCAGTTCGATCCCGGCGCCTCGATGGACCTGGGTGCCGGCATGGGCGCGACCGCCCTCGGGCAATCCACGCTGAGCGGCACCCGCAACATCGGCCAGGGCGGTCACGCCTCGGACGAGCTGTCGCCGACCATGAGGAAGTACTGCGCGCAATGGCCGGACGAAGGCGTGTGCAAGGCGGATCGCGCCCGCCGGGCGAGGGGTGCTCCTCAGGCGATGGCGCCGCGCCGGGCTGCTGAACCGGATCAGGCGGCCATGATGCGTTCGCTTGCACCTGAATACCGGCGCCGCATCCGTGACCATGGCCAGGCGGAGGCAGACCGCTGGCTCGCGCAGACAGCCCGGGAAATGGGCCGGCGGGACGGCGTAGCCGCGCGTCGTGCCCAAGGCCGGTGAGGCGCTGCGCGGCACCACCATCCGGCAGGCATCGCGTGGTCCTCGGCCGACGCCCGGTCGCGGCGGCCTCCGCCTGCCGCGCATCGGCCGGATCGGCGCATCATCTGCAGCAAAGGAGGCCGCCATGCCAGACCTGCCCACGCCGATCACGCCCGACGATCCGGCCGAACTGCCCGTGGAGCCGGACCGCGGCCCCGCCATGCCCGCCGCGCCGCCCTCGGATTCGACGATTCCCCCGCCGGTCAAGCCGGACCACGGACAGGCGCTGCGTGCGTGGCGCCGGCTGACGCTGTCCAGGCACTTCATGCGCGCGGCCACCTTCCGCTGGCGGATGGTCTGAGCGCCGGTCCAGCGGCTAAGCTCGCCGCATGGACGAATTCGATTGCGCCGTCATCGGCGCCGGTGTGGTGGGCCTGGCCGTCGCGCGTGCGCTGGCGCTGCAGGGCCGCGAGGTCATCGTGCTGGAGTCTGAAGGCGCCATCGGCACCGGCACCAGTTCCCGCAACAGCGAGGTGATCCACGCCGGCATCTACTACCCGCAAGGCTCGCTCAAGGCGCGGCTGTGCGTTCAGGGCAAGGAGATGCTCTACGCCTACGCCGCCGAGCGGAACCTCCCCCATCGCCGCTGCGGCAAGCTGATCGTGGCCACGGCGCCCGCGCAGGCGGCGGCACTGGAGGACATCGTCCGCAAGGCGCGCGCGAACGGCGTCGACGACCTGCAGGCGCTCGATGCGCGGCAGGCCCGCGCGCTGGAGCCGTCGCTGTCCTGCGAGGCCGCCTTGCTTTCGCCCAGCACCGGCATCGTCGACAGCCACGCGCTGATGCTCGCGCTGCAGGGCGACCTGGAGAACGCGGGCGGCATGCTGGCGCTCAAGTCGCCGGTGGCGCGCGCCGTCTGCGGGCCGGCGGGGATCGACCTGATCGGCGCCGACGGCACGCAGTTGCGCTGCCGCTCGGTGGTCAACGCGGCGGGCCTGGCAGCGCCGGCGCTGGCGCGGCGCTTCGACGGGCTGGACCCGCGGCACGTGCCCGCCGCCCACTGGGCCAAGGGAAGCTATTTCACGCTCGCCGGGCGCTCGCCGTTCAGCCGGCTGATTTATCCGGTGCCCGAAGCCGCGGGGCTGGGCGTGCACCTGACGCTGGACCTGGGCGGGCAGGCGAAGTTCGGGCCCGACGTGCAGTGGGTGGATTCGCCGGACGACCTGGAGGTCGATCCGTCCCGCGCCGACGGCTTCTATGCCGAGGTCCGCAAGTACTGGCCGGCCCTGGCCGACGGGGCGCTGCAGCCGGGCTACGCGGGCATCCGGCCGAAGATCTCCGGGCCGGGCGAGCCGGCCCGCGACTTCGTCATCCAGGGGCCGGCCGAGCACGGCGTCGCCGGGCTGGTCAACCTGTTCGGCATCGAGTCGCCTGGGCTGACCAGCAGCCTGGCGATTGCGGAATTCGTGGCCCGAATGCCGGACATATCCCACTAAAGCCGCGCGCATCACGGGGTAACATGGTCGGCACGCCGCTTGCAGGCGTGTCCACTGCCGGCGCTTCGCCGGCGTCGTGATCACACTGAGGGAAGGTTCATCACCCATGTCCGCAACCAAGAATCTCGAAGCAGCCGCCAACGCCGTGGTCGAAGACCTCGCCAGCGACGTCAAGGGGGTGCTCTCCAGCAAGGAACTGGAATCCGTGCCTCAGGTCAAGGCGCTCAAGCAGCGTGTCGAGGCCAAGCTGGCCATCGCCCGCGAGCTGGCGGCCGAGAAGAGCCGCATCGCCGCCAAGCGGGCCAAGGACGCGGCGCAGACCGCCAACGCCTACGCCCATGACGAGCCCTGGCAGATCGCCGCCGGCGCACTGGCGGTCGGCGTGCTGGTGGGCCTGCTGCTTGGCCGCCGCTGAGCGTCCGACCCTGTCGGCGGCCGGGCTCCGGCGCCGCGGGTTTGATCTGCAGGGAGCATGGAGGCGCGGCGCATGAAGCGGCTGCTGGGTCTTTTCGGCATCGACGAACGGATTGCCCGCGTGCGCTCCGCCGTGGGCGAGGGCGTGATCGCGGCGGAGGACCGTGCGCAACTGGTGCGCATGGCGCTCGCCGACCTGAAGACGCCGCTGCAACGCATGGCGGCGCTGCTGGTGGCGCTGGTCGGGCTGACCATCGTGATGGCGGTGCTGCTCTCGCTGGCGGTGATCGTGCATTTCTGGGACACGCCCCAGCGCAGCACGGCCGCCTGGATCGTGGCCCTGGTGTGGATCGTCCTCTGGGCGGGCGCGCTGGTCGGCCTGGTGACGTCGCTGCGCGGCGCCTCGTCGGCCGTGCAGCCGGCGCAGCTGGAGTTCGAGCGCGACATCGAGTGGCTGCAGGCGCGCTTCGGCGACGAGGACAAGCCGCGCGAGCCGCGCCCGGCCACCCTGGCCGAGCTGGTCGACCGCATCGAAGGCCAGCGCCGGCGCCTGGTCCTGGCCGAGCGCCTGGAGGCCGCCGCCGAGGCGGCGCAGGCGGAGGCTGTGGCGGCAGGCACGGCGCGCGAGCCGCTGCAGGCGCGGGCCACGCGCATGGCGCGCGAGCATCCGGTGGCGGCCGGCGCCGCGGCCGCGGTGCTGCTGGCGGCCGTCGGTCCGCGCCGGGTGCTCAAGGCCGCGAGCTGGGCGCTGCCGATCCTCTGGAAACTGCGCTGAGTTTTTCCGGGAAGCCGCCGAGCGCGTGATGCGCCGGCGGCTTTTTCTTTTTCGGCGGGCTGTCAGCCCCGGCGCAGCGCCTGCGCCACCTCGCGCACCAGCGCCGGGCCCTTGTAGATGAGGCCGGTGTAGATCTGCACCACGTCCGCGCCGGCGGCGCGCTTGGCCTGTGCGTCCGCGCCGCTGAGGATGCCGCCCACGCCGATGATCGGGAAGTCCGGCCCCAGGGCCGCGCGCAGGCCCGCCACGACGCGGTCGCTGGCCTCGCGCACCGGCGCGCCCGAGAGGCCGCCGGTCTCCCCGGCGTGGCGCATGCCCTGCACGGCGGCGCGCTCCAGCGTGGTGTTGGTGGCGATGACGCCGTCCATGCCGTGGCGGCGCAGCGTGTCGGCGATGACCGCCACCTGGTCCGCCACCAGGTCCGGCGCGATCTTGACGAACACCGGCACATGGCGGCCCTGCGCGGCCGCCAGGACGCCGCGCCGCTCGGCGATGGCGCCCAGCAGCGCGTCCAGCGCCTCGTCGCTCTGCAAGCTGCGCAGGTTGGCGGTGTTGGGGCTGGAGATGTTGACCGCCACGTAGTCGGCGTGCGGGTACACGCCCTCCAGGCCGAGCAGGTAGTCGTCCACCGCCCGCTCGATGGGCGTGGCGGCGTTCTTGCCGATATTCAGGCCCAGCAGCATCGGCGTGCGGCCGGCGCGCTGCGCCTGCTGGCGGAAGCGCGCCTTCTGCACATTGGCGACGAAGGCGTCCAGCCCCTCGTTGTTGAAGCCCAGCCGGTTGATCAGCGCCTGCGCATCGGGCAGGCGGAACATGCGCGGCTTGGGGTTGCCGGGCTGCGCCTTGGGCGTGACGGTGCCGACCTCGACGAAGCCGAAGCCCATCGCGGCGAAGGCGTCGATGCAGCGGGCGTTCTTGTCCAGGCCGGCCGCCAGGCCGACGCGGTTGGGGAAGGCCAGGCCGGCCAGCGTCACCGGGTCGTCGATGCGCGCCGAGGCGTACAGGCAGGCCAGCGGCGTGTTCTGCGTGCGCGCCAGGTTGTCGAGGGTGAGTTCGTGTGCGGCCTCGGGGTCGAGCCCGAAGAGGAAGGGGCGGGCCAGGCCGTAGGCGAGGGAGAGCATCGGATAATTCGCGGCTTCTTTTCTGTCGAGACGAACCCAGGATTTTCCGCCATGAACGCACCCGCACCGACCCAGGACGAACTCAAGGCGATGGTGGGGCAGGCGGCGCTCGCCCACGTGCCGCGCGGCGAGATCGTGGGCGTGGGCACCGGCTCCACCGTCAACAAGTTCATCGAGGCGCTGGCGACGATCAAGGACGAGATCCGCGGCGCCGTCTCCAGCTCGGTCGCGTCGACCGAGCGGCTGCGCGCGCTGGGCATCGAGGTGTTCGACAGCAATGCGGTGGACGAACTGGCCGTCTACATCGACGGCGCCGACGAGATCGACGGCCGCGGCTTCATGATCAAGGGCGGCGGCGCCGCGCTCACGCGCGAGAAGATCGTCGCCGCGCAGTCGCGTCGCTTCGTGTGCATCGCCGACGCCTCCAAGCGCGTCGACGTGCTGGGCGCCTTTCCGCTGCCGGTGGAGGTGATCCCGATGGCGGCGCGGCGGATCATGCGGCAGTTCGCGGCGCTGGGCGGCGTGGCGCAGGTGCGCGAGAAGGACGGCGCGCCGCTGGTCACCGACAACGGCCAGCACATCCTCGACGTGAGCGGCCTGGCGATCGCCGATCCATTGGGCTTCGAGAGCGAGGTGAACCAGTGGCCGGGCGTGGTCACGGTTGGCGTGTTCGCGCACCAGAAGGCCGACGTGTGCCTGCTGGCGGCGCCGCAGGGCGTGCAGACGCTCAGCTTCGGCTGAGCGCCGCCGTCAGAAACGGATGCCGGCCGGGTTCGAGGGCGTGGGGCCGTTGGCGTCTGCCGGCGGGGGCGGCGCGGCAGGGGCCTCGGCCGGAGCAGCGGCCGCCGGTGCCGGCGGGGCGACGCGCTGCTGCGCCACCAGCGGCTGGGCCGGCGGGTTGCGGTAGCCGGGCGGCAACTGCACGCTCTTCGCATAGCCCGCCGCGTCCAGGTAGCGCGACCACTCCGCGTCCGCGAAGCCCTTGACCTGCTGCGTGCCGATGGTCAGCAGCGGCAGCGAGTTCTGGCCCGAGAGGCGTTCCAGCGCGGCGATGTCGTCCGGCGTCTTCACCGTGCGCTCGTCGAAGGGGATGCCGCGCGTGAGCAGCAGGTTGCGGCCCGTCTCGCAGGGGGCGCAGTCGTCGCCCGTGTAGATCGTCACCGGGTAGCGCTGCACGACCTGGCGCAGTTCGTACGGCAGCAGGGCTCCGGCGCCCGCGCCTCCGCTGCCCGCCCGGCCGGGCGCGACAGGCTGGGCGCTGGCCGCCGGCGGCCGGTCGGTGTAGGTGACGCGGCCGTTGGCGTCCACCTGCCGGTACAGCCCCTGCGCGGCGGCGCTGCCGGCAGCAAGGCAAAGGGCAACGGCGCTGAATCGCAGGTACATGGGGCTCATGAGGGGTTCAAGGGGTGACGAAGCTGCGGAGATTACCGCAGCTGCGCCGCCCTCAGGCCGCCAGCGGTTCGGCCATGCCCTGGTGCCGCAGCAACGCGTCGAGCTGCGGCTCGCGGCCGCGGAAGGCCTTGAAGCTCTCCATTGCGGTGCGGCTGCCGCCGGCCTCCAGGATCTGCTGGCGGTAGCGGCGGCCGGTCTCGATGCTCGGCGCGCCGTCCGGGCTCACCGTCTCCTCGAAGGCCGCGTAGGCGTCGGCGCTGAGCACCTCGGCCCACTTGTAGCTGTAGTAGCCCGCCGCGTAGCCGCCAGAGAAGATGTGGGTGAAGGTGTTGGGCGTGCGGCTGAAGGGCGGCGCCGGGAGCACCGCGACCTCGCTGCGCACCTGGTCCAGCAGCGCCATCACGGCGCCGGGCTGCGCATGGGCTGCATCGAAGTCGGTGTGCAGCAGCATGTCGAACAGCGCGAACTCGATCTGGCGCAGCGTCTGCATGCCGCTCTGGAAGTTCTTGGCCGCGGTCATCTTGTCGAACAGCGGGCGCGGCAGCGGCTGGCCGGTGTCGGCATGCGCCGTCATGTGCGAGAGCACATCCCACTCCCAGCAGAAATTCTCCATGAACTGGCTGGGCAGCTCGACGGCATCCCATTCCACGCCGCTGATGCCCGAGACGTCGTGCTCGTTGACCTGCGTCAGCATGTGGTGCAGGCCGTGGCCGAACTCGTGGAAGAGGGTGATCACGTCGTCGTGGGTGAGCAGCGGCGGCTTGCCGTCCACGCCCTCGGCGAAGTTGCACACCAGGTGCGCCACCGGCGTCTGCAGTGCGCCGGTGTCAGGGCGCAGCCAGCGGGCGCGCACGTCGTCCATCCAGGCACCGCCGCGTTTGCCGGTGCGCGCGGAGGGGTCGAGGTAGAACTGGCCGACCTTCGTGCCGGCGCGCTCGATGCGGTAGAACTCCACCGTCGGATGCCACACCGGCGCGCTGTCGCGCACGATCTTCACCTCGAACAGCGTCTCGACGATCTTGAACAGGCCCGCCAGCACCTTCGGCGCCGGGAAGTACTGCTTGACCTCCTGTTCGCTGAAAGCGTAGCGCGCCTCCTTGAGCTGTTCGCCGATGTAGCTCCAGTCCCAGGGCTGCGGGTCGGCGATGCCCAGTTCCTTCGCGGCGAACTCGCGCAGCTCGGCCACGTCGCGCAGGCCGTAGGGCCGGGCCTTGGCGGCCAGGTCGCGCAGGAACTTCACCACCTGGGCGGGCGACTCGGCCATCTTGGGCACAACCGACAGCTCGCCGAAGTTGCGGTAGCCCAGCAGCTTCGCCTCTTCCTCGCGCAGCGCCAGGATCTCGGTGATGAGCGGGGTGTTGTCGAAGGCCGCGTCGCCGAACTCGCTGGCACGGGTGACGTAGGCGCGGTAGAGCCGCTCGCGCAGCGCGCCGCTCCTGGCGAACTGCATCACCGGGAGGTAGCTCGGCATCTTCAGCGTGAGCTTGTAGCCGGGCTTGCCCTCCGCCTCGGCCGCGGCGCGGGCGGCGGCGATCACGTCTTCCGGCAGGCCGTCCAGTTCGCCGCGCTCGGCATAGTGCGCGAAGGCATCGGTCGCGTCCAGCGCGTTCTCGCTGAACTTCTGCGACAGCTCGGCCTGGCGCTCCTGGATCTCGGCGAAGCGCTTCTTCGCCTCGCCCTGCAGCTCGGCGCCGCCCAGCACGAAGTTGCGCACGGCGTTCTTGTGGGCCTGGCGCTGCTCGGCGTCGAGCGTGGCCGGATCGATCGCCTTGTACTTGGCGTACAGGCGCTCGTCGGAGCCCAGGCGGGTCCAGAAGGCGGTCACGCGCGGCATCGCCTCGTTGTAGGCGGCGCGCAGGGCCGGCGTGTCGGCGACGGCGTTGAGGTGGCCCACCGCGCCCCAGGCACGGCCGAAGCGCTCGGTCGCCACGTCCAGCACGCGGGCGATGGCGGCCCACTCGGCCGGGAAGGCCGATTTCGTCACTTCCTCCAGGGCTGCTTCGGCCTCGGCCAGCAGCGTGTCCACGGCCGGCGCGACATGCTCCGGGCGGATCCGGTCGAACAGCGGGAGGTCGGTGAAGTCGAGGAGGGGATTGGCGCTCATGTCGGTCATCTGGAGGCGGGAGAGGCGGGCTTCAAGTCAGGCGGTGGCGCGCTCGGCCGCCTCGATGGTGTTGACCAGCAGCATGGCCCGGGTCATGGGGCCGACGCCGCCGGGCACGGGCGTGATCCAGCCCGCCACCTCCTTCACGCCGTCGAAATCCACGTCGCCGCACAGCTTGCCCTCGGCGTTGCGGTTCATGCCCACGTCGATGACCACCGCGCCGGGCTTGACCATGTCGGCCGTCACCAGGCCCTGCCTGCCCACCGCCGCCACGATCACGTCGGCCTGGCGCGTCATCGCACCCAGGTCGGCCGTGGCGCTGTGGCAGATGGTGACGGTGGCGCTGCGGCCGAGCAGCATCATCGCCATCGGCTTGCCGACGATGTTGCTGCGGCCGATGACCACCGCGTGCTTGCCGCGCAACTCGTAGCCGATGGAGTCGAGCATGCGCAGGCAGCCGTGCGGCGTGCAGGGCCAGAAGCCCGGCTGGCCGACCATCAGAGCGCCGGCGCTGGCGACGTGGAAGCCGTCGACGTCCTTGGCGGGCGAGATGGCCTCGATGATCTTGTGGCTGTCCATGTGCTTGGGCAGCGGCAACTGCACCAGGATGCCGTGTACGGACGGGTCCTTGTTCAGCGCGTCGATGCGCTCCAGCAGTTCGGCTTCGGCGAGGTCGGCGCCGTAGCGCTCCAGCTTCGCCGCCAGGCCGGTCTCGCTGCTGTCGTTGACCTTGTGCTTCACGTAGACCTGGCTGGCCGGATCGTCGCCGACCAGGATGATGGCCAGGGTGGGCTCGACGCCGCGCGCCTTGAGGGCCTGAGTGCGGCCGGCGACTTCGGCGCGGATCTGGCGGGCGAGGGCGTTGCCGTCGATGAGCTGGGCTGTCATGGGATGTCTGGACTCACAAGTGAAAACGCCCGCTCACGCAGGGGGCGAGGCGGGCGCTGGTCGCTGCTGAAGGCAGCGGGATCAGGGCGTCACGGCCTTGGCGGATGCGGCAGGCTGCGCGGGCGACTGGCCCAGTGCGATCTTGAGCAGGTCGGCCACGGTGTTGGCGTTGAGCTTTTCCATGATGTTGGCGCGGTGCGCCTCCACCGTCTTGATGCTGATGCCCAGGTCGTCGGCGATCTGCTTGTTCAGGCGCCCGGCGACGATGCGCTCGAGCACCTGCGCCTCGCGGCCGGTGAGCTTGGACAGCAGCGCGTCGCGGCTGGCCGACTGCTGGTGCTGTGCGAAGGCGGTGCGCGCGTGCTCGAGCATGCGCTCGACCAGGGCGACCAGGGCCTCGTCGTCGAAGGGCTTCTGGATGAAGTCCATCGCGCCCTTCTTCATGGCGTCGACCGCCATGGGCACGTCGCCGTGGCCGGTGATGACCACGATGGGCAGCGGCGACTTGCGCTCGATGAGCTTCTCCTGCAACTCCAGCCCGCTCATGCCGCCCATGCGGATGTCGACGATCAGGCAGGCCACCTCGCGCGGGTCGTAGCGCGAGAGGAAGGATTCGGCCGAGTCGAAGCAGCGCACCCGGTAGTCCTTGCCTTCGAGCAGCCATTGCAGCGAGTCGCGCACGGCCTCGTCGTCATCCACCACATAGACCGTGCCCTTCTTCGGAATCAGACTCATGCGTTGACCTTTACCTCGTCGCTCGCTACGGATTCAATAGCGCCGGACACCGGAATCCAGAAGGAAAAACGGCAACCGGCGATCTCCGATCCATTGTAGAGGTTCTCCGCCTGCATCCGGCCGCGGTGGGATTCGACGATGCTGCGGCACAGGTTCAGCCCGATGCCCATGCCCTCGCGCTTGGTGGAGAAGAAGGCCTCGTACAGCCGCTCCAGCACCTCCGGCGCCAGGCCCATGCCCGTGTCCTGCACCGAGAACTCCACCGTCGGCTGGCCGCCCAGCGTGCGGGGCACCACCCGCAGCTCGACGCTGCGCCGCGCGGTCGGCCGCTCGGCCAGGTCGATGGACTCGGCGGCGTTCTTCATCAGGTTGACCAGCACCTGCTCGATGAGGATGCGGTCCACGTTCAGCGCCGGCAGCCGGGCCGCCACATAGTGGTTCAGGCGCACGTTGCGGCGGCGCAGTTCGATGCCCGCCAGCTCCACCGCCTCGCTGACCATGGTGGCGACCTCGGCCGGCGCGCGGTTGGGCTCGCTGCGCCGCACGAAGGTGCGGATGCGCTGGATGATCTGCCCGGCGCGCTGCGCCTGCTTGGAGGTCTTCTCCAGCGCCGCGAGCAGCGCCTCGGTGTCGATCTGCTGGCCGCGCAGGCGCGACATCATGCCGTTGCAGTAGTTGGTGATGGCCGTCAGCGGCTGGTTCAGTTCGTGCGCCACGCTGGAGGCCATCTCGCCCATGGTGATCAGGCGGCTGGCGGCCTGCGCGCGGTCGGCCTGCACGGCGGCCTGCTCCTCGGCGTCGCGCCGGGCAGTGATGTCGGTGGCGATCACCAGCTGCGCCAGGCGCCCGTCCACCCAGGTCAGGTAACGCGAGCGGACCTCCAGCCACTTGCCCAGCTCGGGGATGTAGATCTCGTTGTTGGCCGGCTGGGCGGCCGTGAGCGTGTCCAGCGGCAGGCCGGCCAGCGGGTCGACGTCGTCGAAGGCGGAGTCCTGCGACTGGCTGCCGGGCACCCCGGCCTGGGCCACCATGTCCAGGTGGCCTTCGGAGTCGGAGCCGAACCACGAGCGGTACATCTTGTTGGCGAACAGCAGCTCCTCGCTGCCCAGCGGCGCCACCGAGACCGACGCATCCAGCGCCTCCAGCACCGTCGTGAAGCGCTCGTGCGAGGCCGAGAGCTGCTCGCGGATGCGGGTGGGCTCGGTGATGTCGGTCATCGAGGTCATCCAGCCGGCCTGGTGGCCGCGTGCGTCGATCAGCGGCGAGACGTACAGGCGGGCATTGAAGACGGTGCCGTTCTTGCGCTTGACGCGCACCTGGAAGCCGCCGGGCAGCGCGCGGCCGTGGATCTCTTCCTCCAGCCGCTCGCTCATCAGCTCGTGGTCGGACTCCAGCCAGTAGGGGAAGGGCGGCGTCTGCCCGACCAGCTCTTCCTCGCTCCAGCCCGTCATGGCGCAGAAGGCGGCGTTCACGTAGGTGATGCGGCCTTCGAGGTCGAGCACGCGCATGCCGGTGAGCATGGAGTTCTCCATCGCCCGGCGGAAATTCGTCTCGGCCACCAGCGCCTGCTGGGTCTGCAGGCGCCGCCGCGTGTGGCGCCAGGTGCCGATCAGCATCCAGCTGGTCAGCATCGACAGCGCCACCACCAGCCAGAACAGGCCGTTGCCCACCAGCCCCTGCGAGGTGCGGTAGGCCTGGGCGCGGAACACCAGGCCGTTGCCCACCGGCGAGACGGGCACCTCGAACTCGTTGGCCGGCCGGTCCCAGGGCAGCAGGCGCAGTTCTTCCTCGCGCGGGTTGATGGTGTTGCCGGCGATGGTGTGCGCGTGGGCGTCCAGCAGCGACACCGCGTAGCGCGCCGCCACTTCCGGCGGCACGCCGTAGCGCAGCAGCCCGTCGATGGAGAACTCGCCCAGCACCACGCCGGCGAACAGGCCCTGGTCGTACAGCGGGATGTGCAGCTGCAGCAGGCTGGGCGGCTCCTGCCCGGCGGTGGGTTGAGAGAACACCGGCTGGCGCAGTTCGCGCGCCAGGGCGTAGTTGCTTTCCGTTTCGCCGGGGCGCAGCACGTCGCCCGGCGGGCGCTGCTGCGCCGGGTGCACGCTGGGCGCGGCGTAGCTGGACTGCACGCGGCGCCGGTCGTCGATCCAGCTGACCACCTGCAGTTCGGGGTACTGGCTCACCAGCGATTCCGCCCGGCTGCGGAACTCCGCGGCGTCGATCTCGCGGTTGCCGGCATCGCGCGCCAGGCGCATCAGCTGCTCCTGGCGCTCCAGCAGGCGCAGGCGCAGGCGCTGCTGGGCGTATTCCACGTCGCGCTTGACAGATTCCTGCTCGCGCTCCAGCTCCTCGGCGCGCAGATAGGAGAAGGCCGCCACGATGGCCGCCAGGAACAGCAGCACCGCCACCAGCGGCACCAGCATCGCCACCCGGTCCTGCGACACCGGCGTCTGCCGCTTCCACCAGCGCCGCCACCACGACAGCGGCGAAGCGTTCACCGCATGGCGCGCCGCGGACAGGGGGTTGGAGAAGGGCATCGGCGAAGTGTAGGGTGAAGCCTCTCCCGCACCTTCTGCGGAGACATTTTGCGGGCCGTTATTTCATATAAAGAAAACGACAAGCATAATTTGGAATGTCCATCTTTTTGTGAGACACTGCACGCGCTCCACGCGAGCGCGCACTAAATTACCGGACCACACATCGACGAAGGAGACACAGGATGTCGGCGAATCCCGAGAACCACTTCGGCGCGGCTGCCAACGATGCAGACGCCCAGGAAACCAAGGAGTGGAGGGATGCCCTCTCCGCCGTCATCCAGGCCGAAGGCCCCGAACGCGCCCACTTCCTGCTGGAAGAGCTGCTCGAGCATGCCCGCCAGAACAGCGTGGACATGCCGTTCTCGGCCAACACCGGCTACGTCAACACCATCGAGCCCAGCCAGGAGGCGCGCAGCCCCGGCAACCTGGAGATCGAGCAGCGCCTGCGCGCCTACATGCGCTGGAATGCCATGGCCATGGTGGTGCGGGCCAACCGCCACCATCCGCCCGAAGGCGGCGACCTGGGCGGCCACATCGGCTCCTTCGCCTCGCTGGCCAGCATGTTCGGCGCCGGCTTCAACCATTTCTGGCACGCCGAGAGCGAGAACCACGGCGGCGACCTGCTGTACATCCAGGGCCACGTCTCGCCCGGCATCTATGCGCGTGCCTACCTCGAGGGGCGCCTGACAGAAGAACAGCTCCTGAACTTCCGCCAGGAAGTGGACGGCAAGGGCCTGTCCAGCTACCCGCACCCGAAGCTGATGCCCGAGTTCTGGCAGTTCCCGACGGTGTCGATGGGCCTGGGCCCGATCATGGCGATCTACCAGGCGCGCTTCCTCAAGTACCTGCACGCGCGCGGCATCGCCGACACCAGCAACCGCAAGGTCTGGGTGTTCTGCGGCGACGGCGAGATGGACGAGGTGGAGTCGCTGGGCGCCATCGGCCTGGCGGCGCGCGAGAACCTGGACAACCTGATCTTCGTCATCAACTGCAACCTGCAGCGCCTGGACGGCCCGGTGCGCGGCAACGGCAAGATCATCCAGGAGCTGGAGGGCGAGTTCCGCGGCTCGGGCTGGAACGTCGTCAAGCTGATCTGGGGCAAGGGCTGGGACGCGCTCCTGGCCAAGGACCATGACGGCGCGCTGCGCAAGGTCATGATGGAGTGCAACGACGGCGACTACCAGGCCTTCAAGGCCAACGACGGCGCCTACGTGCGCAAGCACTTCTTCGGCCGCGACCCGCGCACGCTCAAGATGGTCGAGCACATGACCGACGACGAGATCTGGGACCTGCGCCGCGGCGGCCACGACTCGCAGAAGGTGTATGCGGCCTTCCATGCCGCACAGAACCACAAGGGCCAGCCCACGGTGCTGCTCGTCAAGACCGTCAAGGGCTTCGGCATGGGCAAGATCGGCGAGGGCAAGAACACGGTGCACCAGACCAAGAAGCTGGACGACGAGGACATCAAGGCCTTCCGCGACCGCTTCAACATCCCGATCCCCGACAGCCAGATCGCCGAACTGCCCTTCTTCAAGCCGGCCGAGGACACGCCGGAGATGAAGTACCTGCACGAGCGCCGCAAGGCGCTGGGCGGCTACCTGCCGCACCGCCGCACCAAGGCCGACGAGAGCTTCACCATCCCCTCGCTGGACACCTTCAAGGCGGTGCTGGAGCCCACGGCCGAAGGCCGCGAGATCAGCACCACCCAGGCCTACGTGCGCTTCCTCACGCAGCTGCTGCGCGACAAGGCCGTCGGGCCGCGCGTGGTGCCCATCCTGGTGGACGAGGCGCGCACCTTCGGCATGGAGGGCCTGTTCCGCCAGATCGGCATCTACAACCCGCATGGCCAGCAGTACACCCCGGTCGACAAGGACCAGGTCATGTACTACAAGGAAGACACCAAGGGCCAGATCCTGCAGGAAGGCATCAACGAAGCGGGCGGCATGGCCAGCTGGATCGCCGCGGCAACCTCGTACTCGACGAGCAACCGCATCATGATCCCGTTCTACATCTACTACTCGATGTTCGGGTTCCAGCGCGTGGGCGACCTGGCCTGGGCCGCCGGCGACATGCAGGCTCGCGGCTTCCTGCTGGGCGGCACCTCCGGGCGCACCACGCTCAACGGCGAGGGCCTGCAGCACGAGGACGGCCACAGCCATATCCTGGCCGGCACCATCCCCAACTGCGTCACCTACGACCCGACCTTCGCGCACGAGGTGGGCGTGATCCTGCACCACGGCCTCAAGCGCATGGTGGAGAAACAGGACAACGTCTTCTACTACCTGACGCTGCTCAACGAGAACTACGCCATGCCCGGCCTGCAGCCCGGCACGGAGGAGCAGATCATCAAGGGCATGTACCTGTGCAAGAGCGCGCCCACGCTGCAGCAGGCCAACGTGCCCACGGTGCAGCTGCTGGGCAGCGGCACCATCCTGCGCGAGTCGATCTTCGCCCAGGAACTGCTGGCCAAGGACTGGGGCGTGGCCGCCGGCGTGTGGAGCTGCCCGAGCTTCAACGAGCTGGCGCGCGACGGCCAGGACGCCGACCGCTGGAACCTGCTGCATCCGACCGAGACGCCGCGCGTGCCCTTCGTGGCCGAGCAGCTCGGCAAGAGCACCGGCCCGGTGATCGCCTCCACCGACTACATGAAGTCCTACGCCGAGCAGATCCGCCCCTTCGTCCCCAAGGGCCGCAGCTACCGCGTGCTGGGCACCGACGGCTTCGGGCGCAGCGACTTCCGCAGCAAGCTGCGCGAGCACTTCGAGGTCAACCGCCACTACATCGTGGTCGCTGCCCTCAAGGCGCTGGCCGACGACGGCGTGCTGCCCGCGGCCAAGGCCGCCGAGGCGATCAAGAAGTACGGCATCAACGCCGACAAGATCAACCCGCTCTACGCGTAACAACCATCACAACCACGAGCGCCTGGGGACGGGCGGGAGACAGAAGACATGGCAGCAGTCGAAGTGAAGGTGCCGGACATCGGCGATTTCAAGGACGTCGCGGTGATCGAGGTGCTGGTCAAGCCTGGCGACACGGTGCAGGCCGAGCAGTCGCTGATCACGGTGGAATCGGACAAGGCGTCGATGGAGATCCCGTCGTCGGCCGCCGGCGTCGTCAAGGAAGTGAAGGTCAATGTCGGCGACAAGGTGAATGAAGGTTCGCTGGTGGTGATCCTGGAAGGCGAGGGCGGCGGCGCGGCAGCGGCACCGGCCCCCGCGGCCGAGGCGCCCGCCGCGCCGGCCCCGGCGCCCGCGAGCGCGGCACCCGCGCCCGCGCCGGCGGCCGCATCGGGACCGGTCGAGGTGAAGGTGCCGGACATCGGTGACTTCAAGGAAGTCGCAGTGATCGAGGTGCTGGTCAAGCCCGGCGACACGGTGCAGGCCGAGCAGTCGCTGATCACGGTGGAATCGGACAAGGCGTCGATGGAGATCCCGTCGTCGGCGGCCGGCGTCGTCAAGGAAGTGAAGGTCAGCGTCGGCGACAAGGTGAGCGAGGGCTCGGTGGTGCTGGTGCTCGAAGGCGTGGCCGGCGCCGCGTCCGCCGCATCGGCACCTGCCGCCGCCGCGCCCCAGGCCGCGCCGGCACCGGCGCCCGCTGCGGCGACGGCGAGCGCACCGGCGGCCACGCCGGCTGCCGCCGCACCGCACGACCCGACCAAGGCGCCCAGCGGGGCGCTGCCCCACGCCTCGCCGTCGGTGCGCAAGTTCGCCCGCGAGCTCGGCGTGCCGCTGGAAGAGGTCAAGGGCTCCGGCCCCAAGGGCCGCATCACGCAGGAAGACGTCCAGAAGTTCACCCAGGCCGTGATGAGCGGCGCCGCGCAGACCAAGGCCCAGGCGGCCAAGGCGCCGGCGGGCGGCTCCGGCGCCGGCCTCGATCTGCTGCCGTGGCCCAAGGTCGACTTCGCCAAGTTCGGCCCGGTCGAGCGCAAGGACCTGTCGCGCATCAAGAAGATCAGCGGCGCCAACCTGGCGCGCAACTGGGTGATGATCCCGCACGTCACCAACAACGACGAGGCGGACATCACCGAGCTGGAGGCCTTCCGCGTCTCCACCAACAAGGAGAACGAGAAGTCCGGCGTCAAGGTGACCATGCTGGCCTTCGTCATCAAGGCCGTGGTCGCGGCGCTGAAGAAGTTCCCCGAGTTCAACACCAGCCTGGACGGCGACACCCTGGTCTACAAGCAGTACTTCCACATCGGCTTCGCGGCCGACACGCCCAACGGGCTGGTGGTGCCGGTGCTCAAGGACGCCGACAAGAAGGGCATCCTGCAGATCAGCCAGGAGATGGGCGAGCTCGCCAAGAAGGCGCGCGACGGCAAGCTGGGCGCGGCCGACATGCAGGGCGGCTGCTTCTCGATCAGCTCGCTCGGCGGCATCGGCGGCACGCACTTCACGCCGATCATCAACGCGCCGGAGGTGGCGATCCTGGGCCTGTCCAAGGGCCAGACCAAGCCGGTGTGGGACGGCAAGCAGTTCGTGCCGCGCCTGGTGCTGCCGCTGTCGCTGTCGTACGACCACCGCGTCATCGACGGCGCCGCCGCGGCGCGCTTCAATGCCTACCTGGGCCAGTTGCTGGCGGACTACCGTCGCATCGTGCTCTGACACGCCGGCCGCGCCATGACAACCGTGGTGGTCGTTCGCAAGGGCGGCCAGGTGGCGATCGGTGCCGACACGCTCGTGACCTTCGGGGACACGCGGCTGACGCACCGCTCGGAGGACAACCGCAAGCTGTTCACCGTCGAGGGCGCGAACGGCCGCAGCGTCTTCGCCGCCTCGGGCTCGATCGCGCACTTCCCGGTGCTGCGTCATGCCCTGGCGGCCATGCCGAAGGCCGAACTGCGGCTCTCCAGCAAGGACGAGGTGTTCCTCACCTTCACCAAGCTGCACCCGGTGCTCAAGGAGACGTTCTTCCTCCAGACCAAGGAGGAGGACCACGATCCCTACGAGTCCAGCCAGTTCAGCCTGCTGCTGGCCAACGCGAGCGGCATCTACGGCGTCTACAGCTACCGCGAGGTGTTCGAGTTCAAGACGTTCTGGAGCATCGGCTCGGGCCGCAGCTTCGCGCTGGGCGCGATGCACGCGGCCTACGACCGGGCGCGCAGCGCGCGCGAGGTGGCCGAGGCGGGGCTGGCCGCGGGCTGCGAGTTCGACCGCAGCACGGCCGGGCCGCTGGAGATCATCACCCTCAAACTGAAGGCGGGCGCCTGAGTCCGGCCGCCGATCCATTCACAGCCAATTCGACAAGGGGACACGCATGAGCGAGCAACAGGTCAAGGTGCCGGACATCGGCGACTTCAAGGACGTCGCGGTGATCGAGGTGCTGGTCAAGCCCGGCGACACCATCGCGGTCGAGCAGTCGCTGATCACCGTGGAGTCCGACAAGGCATCGATGGAGATCCCGTCCAGCCATGCGGGCGTGGTCAAGTCGGTCGCCGTCAACGTGGGCGACAAGGTCAGCGAGGGCTCGGTGGTGCTGACGGTGGAAGCGGCCGAAGGCGCCGCTGTCGCCGCGCCGGCGCCGGCGGCCCCCGCGCCGGCCGCCAGCCCGGCGCCGGCGGCATCCGCTCCGGCGCCCGCGCCCGCCCGCGCGCCTGCGCCGGCTGGCAGCTACGCCGGCAAGGTCGACATCGAATGCGACACGCTGGTGCTCGGCGCCGGCCCCGGCGGCTACTCGGCCGCCTTCCGCAGCGCCGACCTCGGTATGAAGACCGTGCTGGTCGAGCGCTACGCCACGCTGGGCGGCGTCTGCCTGAACGTGGGCTGCATCCCCTCCAAGGCGCTGCTGCACGTCGCCGCGGTGATGGACGAGGTCAAGCACTTCGCCGATCTCGGCGTCGACTTCGGCGCGCCCAAGGTGGACCGCGCCAAGCTGCTGGCGCACAAGAACAAGGTGGTGGGCAAGCTCACCGGCGGCCTGGCGGCGATGGCGAAGATGCGCAAGGTCACGACCGTGCGCGGCGTCGGCACCTTCCTCGACCCCTACCACCTGGAAGTCGACGAGACGACCGGCGACGGTTCCCAGACGACCGGCAGCAAGAAGGTCGTCAAGTTCCGCAATGCCATCATCGCGGCCGGCTCGCAGGCGGTGAGCCTGCCCTTCATGCCCAAGGACGACCCGCGCGTGGTCGATTCCACCGGCGCGCTCGAACTGGCGACCGACCCCAAGCGCATGCTGATCCTGGGCGGCGGCATCATCGGCCTGGAGATGGGCACGGTGTACTCCACGCTCGGCGCGCGGCTGGACGTGGTCGAGATGCTCGACGGCCTGATGCAGGGCGCCGACCGCGACCTGGTCAAGGTCTGGCAGAAGATGAACGCGCCGCGCTTCGACAACATCATGACCTCGACCAAGACCGTCGGCGCCGAGGCGACCAAGGAAGGCATCAAGGTCATGTTCGAGGGCGCCAACGCGCCCAAGGAGCCGCAGGTCTACGACCTGGTGCTGCAGGCGGTGGGCCGCAGCCCCAACGGCAAGAAGATCGGCGCCGAGAAGGCCGGCGTCGCGGTGACCGACCGCGGCTTCATCCCGGTGGACGTCCAGATGCGCACCAACGTGCCGAACATCTTCGCCATCGGCGACATCGTCGGCCAGCCGATGCTGGCGCACAAGGCGGTGCACGAGGCGCACGTGGCGGCGGAGGTCATCGCCGGCGAGCAGAAGGGCGACCGGGAACTGGCGAGCGCCGCCTTCAACGCCCGCGTGATCCCCAGCGTGGCCTATACCGACCCCGAGGTGGCGTGGGTGGGCCTCACCGAGGACCAGGCCAAGGCCGAGGGCATCAAGGTCAAGAAGGGGCACTTCCCGTGGACCGCGTCGGGCCGCGCCATCGCCAACACGCGCGACGAGGGCTTCACCAAGCTGCTGTTCGACGCCCAGACGCACCGCATCCTGGGCGGCGGCATCGTCGGCACGCATGCCGGCGACATGATCGGCGAGATCGCCCTGGCCATCGAGATGGGTGCCGACGAGATCGATATCGGCAAGACCATCCACCCGCACCCCACGCTGGGCGAATCCATCGGCATGGCGGCGGAAGTGGCGCACGGCACCTGCACGGACCTGCCGCCGCAGAAGAAGGGCTGAGCGTCCTGCGCGACGCGCACCCAACGAAAAATCCCGCCGACGGCGGGATTTTTTATGGGCCTTGCAGGCCCGGTGGAAAGGGCGGAGGGCTTATTCGCCCGACGCGCCGTCCTCGATGACCCGCCGCGCGCCATTGAAGCGGCGCTGCCAGTAGCTCACGTTCATGCTTTCCACGCGCACCTCGGCGCCCGTGCGCGGCGAGTGGATGAACTTGCCGTCGCCGATGTAGATGCCGACATGGCTGAAGGCGCGGCGCATGGTGTTGAAGAACACCAGGTCGCCCGGACGAAGCTCGCTGCGGTCGATCTTCTCGGTGGCGGCCGCCTGCTCCTCGGCGCGGCGCGGCAGCAGCTTGCCCACCGACTTGTCGTACATCGCGCGCACGAAGCCGCTGCAGTCGAAGCCCGTCTCGACGCTGTTGCCGCCGCGGCGGTAGGGTACGCCCAGGAAGCCCATGGCGCTGAGCACCAGTTCCGAAGTACGGTCGCTGACCGAATGGCGCACGTGCTCGATGCGGTCCATCAGCCCGGGGCGGGCCTGAATTCCCTCCGTCTCGTCGGTCGGGGCTGCGTGGGCGGAGGCGGCCAGGACGAAGGCGAGCAGGGAGAGGGGGATTCGGCGCATGGGCGCGTAGGATATTGATGACACTGAATCATGTCAATTTGGAAGTTACATTCGAAATCCTGCATAACTCTTTGAATCAAAAAGATTTTCTGCAGTGCAGCAAAATTAAAGTTGTAACAGGTGCGATCTAAATTGCCTTTGGTCATGCATGGGCAAGACACAGGTGTCACGGAAATGAGGTGCAAAGTGTTCCTTTCTGTGTGCAACGGGTGGCAAGAGATGACAACTTCCAAGGCGCGATCGCTGGGGCGAAACATCGCCTGGGCCCTGCTGGTGCTCGGTGCGTCGGTTTCGGCCCAGGCGCAGGCCCAGCCGCAACCGCAGGTGGTGGCCGCGGGGCTGGAACACCCCTGGGCCGTGGCCTTCCTGCCGGAGCAGCGCTTCCTGGTCACCGAGCGGCCCGGGCGGCTGCGGGTGGTCGAGGCCGACGGCCGGCTGGGCGAGCCCGTCGTCGGCGTGCCGGCGGTGGCCGCGGGCGGGCAGGGCGGCCTGCTCGACGTGGTGACGGACAGCGATTTCGCCCGCAACCGCACGCTCTACCTGTGCTTCTCGGAGCCGGATGCGTCCGGCGGCAGCGCCAACGGCACCGCCCTGGCGCGGGCCCGGCTGTCCGGCGACCTGCGGCGGCTGGAAGGGGTGCAGGTCATCTTCCGCCAGCAGCCCAAGGTCGCCAGCCGCAACCACTTCGGCTGCCGCATCGTGGAGGCGCGTGACGGCACGCTTTTCCTCACGCTGGGCGACCGCTTCAGCCGCAAGGAGGACGCGCAGACGCTGGACAACCACCTGGGCAAGGTCGTGCGCGTGGGCAAGGACGGCAGCGTTCCGAAGGACAACCCCTTCGTCGGCCGCGCCGGCGCGCTGCCGGAAATCTGGAGCTATGGCCACCGCAACAGCCAGGGCGCGACGCTCGGGCCGGACGGCCGGCTGTGGATGCACGAGCACGGCCCGCAGGGCGGCGACGAGATCAACCGGCCGCAGCCCGGCCGCAACCACGGCTGGCCGGTGATCACCTACGGCGAGAACTACGGCGGCGGTGCCATCGGCGAGGGCATCACCGCCAAGGCGGGCATGGAACAGCCGCTCAAGTACTGGGTGCCGTCCATCGCGCCCTCGGGCATGGCCTTCCTCACCAGCGACCGCTACGGGCCGGCCTGGAAGGGCAACCTCTTCGTCGGCTCGCTCAAGTTCGGCTACCTGGACCGCATCGAACTTGCGGGCGACCAGGTGACGGCCGAGCACAAGCTGCTGGAGGCCGGCCGCGAGCGCATCCGCGACGTGCGCCAGGGGCCCGACGGCCTGCTCCACGTGCTGACCGACGCGCAGGACGGCAAGCTGATCCGCCTCGTGCCGCGCTGAAGCGCCCGGCCGCCGCCGGCCCGATCGCGGAGACAATGGCCGCCATGCTGCTCGACGCTTCCTCCTCCCAGCTCGTGCTGGTCGACTACCAGGCCCGCCTCATGCCCGCCATCCACCAGGGCGAGGCCGTGCTGGCCAACGCCGTGCGGCTGGCGAAGCTGGCGCAACTGGCCGAGGTGCCCGCGTTCGGCACCGAGCAGAACCCGGCCCGGCTCGGCGAGAACGCGCCCGAACTGCGCGCCCTGTGCCGCCGCACGCTGCCCAAGATGCATTTCAGCGCCGTGGCCGAGGGCTTGGCCGACTGGCTGCGCCCCCCGGCCCGCGCGCCGCAGGGCAACGCGCGCAGCCTGCCGCGCCACCTGCAGAAGGAACGCGCGGCCGCCGCGCCGGCGGCGCGCGAGAGTATCGTGATCGCCGGCTGCGAGGCGCATGTGTGCCTGCTGCAGACGGCGCTGGAGCTGCTGGAGGACGAGTTCGAGGTCTGGGTCGTCACCGACGCCTGCGGTTCGCGCACCGAGCGCAACCGCGACGCCGCCTTCGACCGGCTGGCCGGCGCGGGCGCCGAGCTGGTGACGACGGAGATGGTCGGCTTCGAGTGGCTGCGCAGCGCCGAGCACCCGGCCTTCAAGGCGCTTCAGGCACTCATCCGCTGACGCCCGGGCGCCGCCACGCCGGCCAGCGGCGGCGGCTCGCCGGCCAGGCTGCGCAGCGCATCCACGTCGCGCACGATCACCGTGTAGCCGGCCACCTCGATGCAGCCCAGCTCCGCCAGGCGGCGGAAGCTGCGCGACAGCGTCGCCTGCGCCATCACCAGCTGCTGCGCGATGGAGCGCTTCTGCACCGGCAGGTGGATCGCCGGCGCGTGGTCCGGCCCCGGCTGGCTGGGCTGGCGCAGCAGCCACAGCGCCAGGCGGCTGAGCACATCCTTGGTCGCGAGTTCGTGGCGGCCCTCGGTCAGCTCGCGCACGCGCTCGGCCATCACGCGGCCCATCGCGTGCAGCAGCGCGGCATCGGCCTGGGCGCAGGCGATCAGCGTCTGCAGCGGCAGGGCCAGCAGTGTCACCGGCACCGGGCAGGTGGCCGACTCGATCCAGGCCGAGTCCAGCCAGGCGCCGGCGATGTCGAACCACTGGCCGCGCTCGACGATGCGGTTCTCCACCAGGCCGCCGTCCTCGCCTGGCCGGCCCACCACGATGCGGCCTTCGGCCACCAGCCACCAGGCCGGCGGGAAGGCCGGCGGGGCGCCGCGGACCAGGCCCGGCGGCAGCAGGTGCGGCTGCAGCGCCGCGGCCAGCCGCTCCAGGCTCGCCTGCCGCAGGCCGGACGGGGCGAAGGCCATGCGCAGCAATTGCGCATCGGCGCGCAGGCCCGTCCCGGGCGCGGCCGCGGGGGGCCGGGGACGCGCGCAGGCCGGCCCGGGGGACGGCGGGCGCGGTGCGGGGGACAAGGCCGGCGGCATCGACGGAGACTCCTGCAGGTTGGCAAGGCAAAGGGAAAGAGGGATGCTGCGAATCTGCCAAGAGCCGGCGGCCGCGGGTTTGAGCCATCTCAAGGGTCGGGCCCGTGGCGGCCGTGATGCGGGTGGCGCGTGCGCCATGTCAGACATGCGCAAGGCCGCCTTCCATAATGGGCCGCATGCGGTGGCGCCCCTGGCGGCGCTCCTCCGCCCCCGATCCGAAAAGCACAAGGCGGCCCTGCGCTGCCAGGAGACAGCCATGAGCACCCGATTCGAGGACTTCTACCGCCGCTCCATCGAGGAGCCCGAGGCCTTCTGGGCCGAGCAGGCGCAGCTGATCGACTGGCACGTGCCGCCCCGGCAGATCCTCGACGCCGCCCGCCCGCCCTTCTACCGCTGGTTCGTCGGCGGGCAGACCAACCTGTGCCACAACGCGGTCGACCGCCACCTGGCCGCGCGCGGCGACCAGCCGGCGCTGATCGGCGTCTCGACCGAGACCGGCGCCGAGCGCACCTGGACCTTCCGCGAACTGCATGCCGAGGTGCAGCGCATGGCCGCCGGCCTGATGGCGCTGGGCGCGGGCCGCGGCGACCGGGTGCTGATCTACATGCCGATGATCCCCGAGGCGGTGTTCGCCATGCTGGCCTGCGCGCGCATCGGCGCCGTCCACTGCGTCGTGTTCGGCGGCTTCGCCAGCGCCTCGCTGGCCTCGCGCATCGAGGATGCCGAGCCGAAGGTGGTGGTCAGCGCCGACGCCGGCTCGCGCGGCGGCAAGGTGATCCCCTACAAGCCGCTGCTGGACGAGGCGATCCGACTGTCCGCCCACAAGCCGCCGGCGGTGCTGCTGGTGGACCGGGCGCTGGCGCCCATGGAACTGACCGCGGGCCGCGACCACCTGGCGGCCGACCTGCTCGCCCGCCATGCCGGTGCCGAGGTGCCCTGCGCCTGGCTGGAGGCCACGGACATCAGCTACACCATCTACACCAGCGGCACCACCGGCAAGCCCAAGGGCGTGCAGCGCGACGTGGGCGGCTACGCGGTGGCGCTGGCGGCCAGCATGAAGCACATCTTCGACGGCCGGCCCGGGGAGACCTACTTCTCCACCAGCGACATCGGCTGGGTGGTGGGCCACAGCTACATCGTCTACGGGCCGCTGCTGGCCGGCATGGCGACGCTGGTGTACGAGGGCCTGCCGACCCAGGGCCTGGACCGCCAGCCCAACGGCGGCATCTGGTGGCAGCTCGTCGAGAAGTACAGGGTCACCGTCATGTTCAGCGCGCCGACGGCGGTGCGCGTGCTCAAGAAGCAGGAACCGGCGCTGCTGAAGAAGTACGACCTCGCCAGCCTGCGCTCGCTGTTCCTGGCCGGCGAGCCGCTGGACGAGCCCACCGCGCGCTGGATCAGCGATGGCCTGGGCGTGCCCATCATCGACAACTACTGGCAGACCGAGTCCGGTTGGCCGATCCTCACCCTGGCCAATGCGGTGGAGCCCAAGGCGCCCCGCTTCGGCAGCCCCGGCGTGCCGATGTACGGCTACAAGGTGAAGATCCTGCACGAGGCCACCGGCGAGGAGCTGACCGCCCCGGGCGAGAAGGGCGTGGTCGCCATCGAGGGGCCGACGCCGCCGGGCTTCATGCAGACCGTGTGGCGCGACGACGAGCGCTTCGTCCAGACCTACTGGAAGAGCATCCCGGGCAAGCTGGTGTATTCCACCTTCGACTGGGGCATCCGCGACGAGGACGGCTACTACTACATCCTGGGCCGCACCGACGACGTGATCAACGTGGCCGGCCACCGCCTGGGCACGCGCGAGATCGAGGAGGCCATCTCCGGCCACCCCAACGTGGCCGAGGTGGCCGTGGTGGGCGTGGCCGACCCGCTCAAGGGCCAGGTGGCGATGGCCTTCGTCGTGCCCAAGGCCGGCGGCGCCGCCGGCGACGCGGCCGAGGCGCTGAAGCTGGAGGGCGAGATCATGCAGGCCGTGTCCGAGCGGCTCGGCGCCCTGGCCCGGCCGGCGCGGGTGCGCTTCGTGGCCGGCCTGCCCAAGACGCGCAGCGGCAAGCTGCTGCGCCGCGCCATCCAGGCCGTTTGCGAGCAGCGCGACCCGGGCGACCTGACCACCATCGACGACCCCGGCACGCTGCAGGCCATCCGGGCCCTGGTGACGGCCGGCTGAGCGGCCCGTGTTCGGGTCCGGCCCGCTTGTCCTGGCGGGCGCACGTGCCAAGAATGCCCTTTCTTCCCGGCGGAAAGACGGGATTCGCGCCGCGCCTGCGTTCCGAGGGGCGGCCGTCATCCATTTGACGTGGCACAATGCGAAGGTACTCAGGCCCTTCCCAGCCACAGTCGCATCCGCCAACCGGTTCAGCCGTGTCGCGGAAGGTTTTTCTAACCAGCTAATGCTTCCTGAAGGGAAGCGGAGGTCAGCGGAACATGAGTGATTCCCCGTCCATCTACACCGCCTATCAAGGCAATTCGTACCTCTTCGGCGGCAACGCGCCCTATGTCGAGGAGATGTACGAGAACTACCTCGCCAACCCGGGCAGCGTGCCCGACAACTGGCGCTCCTACTTCGACGCCCTGCAGCACGTGCCTGCCACGGACGGCAGCGACGCCAAGGACGTTCCCCACCAGCCGGTCATCAACGCCTTTGCCGAGCGTGCCAAGCAGGGCACCGCCAAGGTGGTGCAGGCCAACGGCGCCGACTCCGAACTGGGCCGCCAGCGCACCGCCGTCCAGCAGCTGATCGCCGCCTACCGCAACGTCGGCGCCCGCTGGGCCGACCTCGATCCCCTCAAGCGCACCGAGCGCCCCGCCATCCCCGAGCTGGAGCCTTCGTTCTACGGCTTCACCGACGGCGACATGGAGACGGTGTTCAACACCAGCAACACCTTCTTCGGCAAGGACACGATGTCCCTGCGCGACCTGCTGAACGCGCTGCGCGAGACCTACTGCGGCACCATCGGCGCCGAGTACATGTACACCACCGACCAGACGCAGAAGCGCTGGTGGCAGCAGAAGCTCGAAAGCGCCCGCACCAACCCCAAGCTGAGCACCGAGCAGAAGAAGCACGTGCTGGAGCGCCTGACAGCGGCCGAGGGCCTGGAGCGCTTCCTGCACACCAAGTACGTCGGCCAGAAGCGCTTCTCGCTCGAAGGCGGCGAGAGCTTCATCGTCTCGATGGACGAGCTGATCAACCGCGCCGGCGAGAAGGGCGTGCAGGAGATCGTGATCGGCATGGCCCACCGCGGCCGCCTGAACGTGCTGGTCAACTCCCTGGGCAAGGCGCCCAAGGACCTGTTCTCCGAGTTCGACCACACCGCCCCCGAGGACCTGCCCAGCGGCGACGTGAAGTACCACCAGGGCTTCAGCTCCGACGTGAGCACGCCCGGCGGCCCGGTCCACCTGTCGCTGGCCTTCAACCCCTCGCACCTGGAGATCGTCAACCCGGTGGTCGAGGGCTCGGTGCGCGCCCGCATGGACCGCCGCGGCGACGCCGAGGGCGACTCGGTGCTGCCGGTGCTGGTGCATGGCGACGCCGCCTTCGCCGGCCAGGGCGTGGTGATGGAGACGCTGGCGCTGGCCGAGACGCGCGGCTACTACACCGGCGGCACGGTGCACATCGTCATCAACAACCAGATCGGCTTCACCACCAGCGACCCGCGCGATTCGCGCTCCACGCTGTACTGCTCCGACATCGTCAAGATGATCGAGGCGCCGGTGCTGCACGTGAACGGCGACGACCCCGAGGCGGTGGTGCTGTGCACGCAGCTCGCCCTCGAGTTCCGCCAGGAGTTCAACAAGGACGTGGTGGTGGACATCGTCTGCTTCCGCAAGCTGGGCCACAACGAGCAGGACACGCCCGCGCTCACCCAGCCGCTGATGTACAAGAAGATCGCCAAGCATCCGGGCACCCGCAAGCTCTACGCCGACAAGCTGGCGGCGCAGGGCCTGGGCGAGACGCTGGGCGACGACATGGTCAAGGCCTACCGGGCTGCGATGGACGCGGGCAAGCACACGGTCGATCCGGTGCTGACCAACTTCAAGAGCAAGTACGCGGTCGACTGGAGCCCCTTCCTCAACAAGAAGTGGACCGACGCCGCCGAGACGGCCATCCCGCTGGCCGAGTGGAAGCGCCTGGCCGAGAAGATCACCACGGTGCCCGAGGGCTTCACCGTGCACCCGCTGGTCAAGAAGGTGCTCGACGACCGCGCCGCGATGGGTCGCGGCGAGATCAACGTGGACTGGGGCATGGGTGAGCACATGGCCTTCGCCTCGCTGGTGGCCAGCGGCTACGGCGTGCGCCTGTCGGGCGAGGACTGCGGCCGCGGCACCTTCACCCACCGCCACGCCGTGCTGCACGACCAGAACCGCGAGAAGTTCGACGTGGGCACCTACGTGCCGCTGTCGAACGTGGCCGAGAACCAGGCGCCGTTCGTCGTCATCGACTCCATCCTCTCGGAAGAGGCGGTGCTGGCCTTCGAATACGGCTATGCCTCCAACGACCCCAGCACGCTGGTGATCTGGGAAGCCCAGTTCGGCGACTTCGCCAATGGCGCGCAGGTGGTGATCGACCAGTTCATCGCCTCGGGCGAAGTGAAGTGGGGCCGCGTCAACGGCATCACGCTGATGCTGCCGCACGGCTACGAGGGGCAGGGCCCGGAGCACAGCTCGGCGCGCCTGGAGCGCTTCATGCAGCTGGCCGCCGACGCCAACATGCAGATCGTGCAGCCCACCACGGCCAGCCAGATCTTCCACGTGCTGCGCCGCCAGCAGGTGCGCAACCTGCGCAAGCCGCTGGTGATCATGACGCCCAAGTCGCTGCTGCGGAACAAGGACGCGACCTCGCCGCTGTCGGAGTTCATCAAGGGCGGCTTCCAGACGGTCATTCCCGACAGCAAGGCGCTCAAGGCCGAGAAGGTCAAGCGCGTGATCGCCTGCTCGGGCAAGGTCTACTACGACCTGGCCAAGAAGCGCGAGGAAAAGGGCACTGACGACGTCGCGATCCTTCGCGTGGAACAGCTCTATCCCTTCCCGCACAAGGCCTTCGGCGCCGAACTGAAGAAGTACCCCAACGCCGTCGACGTGGTGTGGTGCCAGGACGAGCCGCAGAACCAGGGCGCCTGGTTCTTCGTGCAGCACTACATCCACGAGAACATGCTCGAGGGCCAGAAGCTGGGCTACGCCGGCCGTGCGGCCTCCGCCTCGCCGGCGGTGGGTTACTCGCACCTGCACCAGGAACAGCAGAAGGCGCTGGTCGACGGCGCCTTCGGCAAGCTGAAGGGTTTCGTGCTCACCAAGTAAGGAAGACCTGTCGGAGGCCGGCCCCAGCGCCGGCCTTCGCGCATGCACGCCCACGGCGCACGTGCCGCTCCCCAGAACGAACATCAGAGAACACACATGTCCATCGTTGAAGTCAAGGTTCCCCAGTTGTCCGAGTCCGTGGCCGAGGCCACGATGCTGCAGTGGAAGAAGAAGGCCGGCGAAGCCGTCGCGGTCGACGAGATCCTGATCGAGATCGAGACCGACAAGGTCGTGCTCGAGGTGCCGGCGCCGGCCGCCGGCGTGCTGGCCGAGATCGTGGCCGGCGACGGCGCCACCGTGGTGGCCGACCAGTTGATCGCCAAGATCGACACGGAGGGCAAGGCCAGCGCCGCCGCCCCCGCGCCGGCCGCTGCTGCAGCCCCGGCGACCGCGCCCGCCGCCGCTTCGTCCGCCTCGCCGGCGCCTACCGCCGCCGGCAAGGGCGACGTGGCCATGCCCTCGGCCGCCAAGCTGCTGGCCGAGAACAACCTCACCGCCGCCGACGTGGCCGGCACCGGCAAGGACGGCCGCGTGACCAAGGGCGACGTGCTGTCGGCCGTGGCCCGCGGCGCCGGCGCGCCGTCCGCCGCGCCCGCCGTGCAGATTCCCACCGGCGCGCCGAAGGCCGCGCTGCCGCAGGTGTCCGCCCCCGGCGGCAAGCAGGACCTGGGCGAGCGCCCCGAAGAGCGCGTGCCGATGAGCCGCCTGCGCGCCCGCATCGCCGAGCGCCTGCTGCAGTCGCAGGCCACCAACGCCATCCTGACCACCTTCAACGAGGTCAACATGGCGCCGGTGATGGAACTGCGCAAGAAGTTCCAGGACGCCTTCACCAAGGAGCACGGCGTCAAGCTCGGCTTCATGAGCTTCTTCGTCAAGGCCGCGGTGCACGCGCTGAAGAAATTCCCGGTGATCAACGCCAGCGTGGACGGCAACGACATCGTCTACCACGGCTACTTCGACATCGGCATCGCTGTGGGTTCGCCGCGCGGCCTGGTGGTGCCGATCCTGCGCAACGCCGACCAGATGAGCTTCGCCGACATCGAGAAGAAGATCGCCGAGTTCGGCAAGAAGGCGCAGGAAGGCAAGCTGGGCATCGAGGAGATGACCGGCGGCACCTTCTCCATCTCCAACGGCGGCACCTTCGGCTCGATGCTGTCCACGCCGATCATCAACCCGCCGCAGTCGGCCATCCTGGGCGTGCACGCCACCAAGGACCGCGCCGTGGTCGAGAACGGCCAGATCGTGGTGCGCCCGATGAACTACCTGGCGATGAGCTACGACCACCGCATCATCGACGGCCGCGAGGCCGTGCTGGGCCTGGTGGCCATGAAGGAGGCGCTGGAAGATCCGTCGCGCCTGCTGTTCGACCTGTAAGGAGCGGCGAATGGCAGACAGCAAGCAATTCGACGTCGTCGTCATCGGCGGCGGCCCCGGCGGCTACATCGCCGCCATCCGCGCGGCGCAGCTCGGCTTCAACGTCGCGTGCATCGACGAGTGGAAGAACAAGGACGGCAAGCCCGCGCCGGGCGGCACCTGCACCAACGTGGGCTGCATCCCTTCCAAGGCGCTGCTGCAAAGCTCGGAGCACTACGAGCATGCCGGCAAGCACTTCGCCGAGCATGGCATCAACGTCAAGGGCCTGGAACTGGATCTGGCGAAGCTCCTCGGCCGCAAGGACGCGGTCGTCAAGCAGAACAACGACGGCATCCTGTACCTGTTCAAGAAGAACAAGGTCGCCTTCTTCCACGGCCGCGGCTCCTTCGTGAAGGCCGCCGAGGGCGGCTACGAGATCAAGGTCGCCGGCGAGAAGGAGGAGAGCATCGTCGGCAAGCAGGTTATCGTCGCCACGGGCTCCAACGCCCGCGCGTTGCCGGGCGCGCCTTTCGACGAGGAGAACATCCTCTCCAACGACGGCGCGCTGCGCATCCCCGCCGTGCCCAAGAAGCTGGCGCTGATCGGCTCCGGCGTGATCGGGCTGGAGATGGGCTCCGTCTGGCGCCGCCTGGGCGCCGAGGTGACGGTGCTGGAAGCCCTGCCCACCTTCCTGGGCGCGGTGGACGAGCAGATCGCCAAGGAGGCCAAGAAGGCCTTCGACAAGCAGGGCCTGAAGATCGAGCTGGGCGTCAAGGTCGGCGAGGTCAAGTCGTCGAAGAAGGGCGTGTCCATCGCCTGGACCAACGCCAAGGGCGAGGCGCAGACGCTGGAAGTCGACAAGCTGATCGTCTCCATCGGCCGCGTGCCCAACACCGTCGGCCTGAACGCGGAAGGCGTGGGCCTGAAGCTGGACGAGCGCGGCGCCATCGTGGTCGACGACGAGTGCCGCACCAGCCTGCCGGGCGTGTGGGCCATCGGCGACGTGGTGCGCGGCCCGATGCTGGCGCACAAGGCGGAGGAAGAGGGTGTGGCCGTGGCCGAGCGCATCGCCGGCCAGCACGGGCACGTCAACTTCAACACCATCCCGTGGGTCATCTACACCAGCCCCGAGATCGCCTGGGTCGGCCGCACCGAGCAGCAGCTCAAGGCCGACGGCGTGAAATACAAGGCCGGCACCTTCCCCTTCCTGGCCAACGGCCGCGCGCGTGCGCTGGGCGACACGACCGGCATGGTCAAGTTCCTGGCCGACGCGGCGACGGACGAGATCCTCGGCGTGCACATCGTCGGCCCGATGGCCAGCGAGCTGATCTCCGAGGCCGTCGTGGCGATGGAGTTCAGGGCCAGCAGCGAGGACATCGCGCGCATCTGCCACGCGCACCCCTCGCTGTCGGAGGCGACCAAGGAGGCGGCCCTGGCCGTCGACAAGCGCACGCTGAACTTCTGATGCGCTGAGCCGAGCCCCAGCCGCTCGCCGCCGGGCCACGCGCCTGCGCGAGCGGCTTCTTCGTTCCACGTCCCCCGGAATCCTCTTGCAGTCCGTCAAGCAAGCCTACGAAGCCGAACTGAAGGCGCGCGGCTACACCGCCGACCCGGCGCAACTGCGCGCCGTCGACGCGCTGGACCGCTGCGCCCGCGAATGGGTTGCCTACAAGGCCCAGCGCTCCAATGCCTTCAAGAAGCTGATCAACCGTCCCGAGATCCCGCGGGGCGTCTACATGTACGGCGGGGTGGGCCGCGGCAAGAGCTTCCTGATGGACTGCTTCTTCAACGCGGTGCCGCTCAACCGCAAGACGCGCCTGCACTTCCACGAGTTCATGCGCGAGGTGCACCGCGAGCTGGCCGAGCTGCAGGGCATCCAGAACCCGCTGGACGAACTTGGCAGGCGCATCGCGAAACGCTTCAAGCTGATCTGCTTCGACGAGTTCCACGTCGCCGACATCACCGACGCGATGATCCTGCACCGGCTGCTGGTGGCGCTGTTCGACAACGGCGTGGGTTTCGTCACCACCTCCAACTTCAAGCCCGACGACCTGTACCCCGGCGGCCTGCACCGGGACCGGATCCTGCCCGCCATCGACCTGCTCAACCGCAAGCTGGAGGTTATCAACGTCGACAACGGCACCGACTACCGCCGGCGCACGCTGGAGCAGGTGCGGCTGTACCTCACGCCCAACGACGCGGCGGCCGAGAAGGAGATGCGCAAGACCTTCGAGAAGCTGGCGGAGAAGGGCGACGACAACCCGGTGCTGCACATCGAGCGGCGCGAGATCCGTGCGCGCCGCCGCGCCGGCGGCGTGGTCTGGTTCGACTTCAAGACCCTGTGCGGCGGCCCGCGCTCGATGAACGACTACCTGGAGATCGCCAGCCAGTTCCACACCGTGCTGCTCTCGGACGTGCCCGCCATGCCGGTGCGCATGGCCTCGGAAGCACGCCGTTTCACTTGGCTGGTGGATGTGTTCTACGATCGGCGCGTCAAGCTGATCATGTCCGCCGAGGTGCCGCCCGAGGCGTTGTACACCGAAGGGCCCCTGGCGCACGAGTTCCCGCGCACGGTCTCGCGCCTGAATGAAATGCAATCCAAGGAGTTCCTCTCGCAGGAGCGCCGTGTCGTCGATACCCGCCTGACATGAAACTGGCCCCCACGCTCATCGCTTCGCGTATCGCTGCCCCCCGGAGGGGAAGCGTCGGCGCCTTCGGGCGGCCGGGCGGTGCCGGCATGAAGCTTCTGCGTGCCCTCCTTCTCCTGCCGGCCCTGCTGGGCGGCGCGCTCGCCGGCGCGCAGGAGGACTTCCAGGCCGAGCGCGACCGCATCGCGGCCGAGCGGCAGGAAGTCGAGACGCGCTTCCAGCAGCAGGAGACGGCCTGCTACCAGCGCTTCGCCGTCAACGACTGCCTGAGCCAGGCGCGCCGCGCCCGCCGCAGCGCCGAGGACGACCTGAAGCGCCAGGAAGCGGCCATCAACGACATCGAGCGCAAGCGCCGCGGCGCCGAGCAGTTGCGCCGCATCGACGAGCGCCAGGCCACGCCGCGGACGCAGGACCGTCCCGAGGAGCAGCAGAAGGCCCGCGAGGCGCAGCAGGCGCGCGAGCAGCGCGCCGCCGACCACGCGGCCAGCCGCGCCGCCATGGCGGCCGAGGAGGCGCAGAACCGCCAGGACGCGGCCGGCAAGCAACGCCAGTTCGCGGAGGACCAGGCGCGCGCCGCGCGCCAGCGCGCCGAGGCACCCACCGAGCGAGAGCGCTTCGAGAACAAGCAGCGCAGCGTGCAGCAGCGCCGCGCCGAGCGCGAACGCAAGAACGCAGAGCGCACCAAGCCGCCTGCGGCCCCGCTGCCGCCGCCGCCGCGCTGAGGTGACGGGCGGGGCGCCTAGGCTTGCGGCGTGTGCCGCGGCAGGGGATCCAGCCGGACGATGGCCACCGACAGGTTGTCGCCCGTGCCGCGGGCGCGCCGGCGTGCTTCGTCCACCAGCAGTTGCACCGCCTCGCGCGGCGATTGCTCGGCCACCACGGCGCCCAGCTCCTCGGGCGTGAAGTAGTGCCACAGGCCGTCGCTGCAGGCCAGCAGCGCATCGCCGGGGCCCAGTTCTTCCAGGGTGTGCACGTCCAGCGGCGGCGGCGTGCTGCGCATGCCCAGGCAGCCGACCAGGATGTTGGCCTGCGGATGCAGCATCGCCTGGTCTTCGGCCAGTTCGCCGCGCTCGATGAGCACCTCGACGTAGGAGTGGTCGCGCGTGCGCCGCACCAGCCGGCCCTTGCGGAACTGGTAGATGCGCGAGTCGCCGGCGTGCACCGCCGCGCCGCGCCCGTCGGGCGTCAGCAGGAAGGCCGCGAGGGTGCTGTGCGGTTCCTGTTCGCTGGCCGCGGCTGTGAGCTTGATGACGGTGTGCGCGTCCTCGACCAGGCGGCGCAGCAGTTCTTGGGGGGTGTCGCGGTCCGGCGAGAAGCGGGCGAAGAGCTGCTGCGCGGTCAGCAGCACCTGGTCGGAAGCCTTGCGCCCGCCGCTGCGACCGCCCATGCCGTCGGCCACCACCGCGAGCACGCAGCCCGGCACGCGCGGGTGGCTGAGCAGCGCGACCTGGTCTTGCTGGTAGGGGCGGTCGCCCTGGTGCAGGCCAGTGGCGGCGGCAAGTCGGAAGCCTCGGGGCATGAACGCGGCGATCGCGGCCGCGAGGCCTGCGGGTGCGTGGACGAAGCGCTTATTATCAGTCGATCGTTCCCTCCGGCCCGCGTCCTCGGGCCCCGCGCATTGGACTCCAACCTTCATTCCGTCACGCGCCGACTGATTGAGTTGCGCATGGAGCATGCCGACCTGGACGCCAGCATCGACCGGCTGGCCGAGACCGCGCCCGCCGATGAACTGCTGCTGCGCCGCCTGAAGAAGCGCCGGCTCGCGCTGCGCGACGAGATCGCGCGGCTGGAACTGCTGGCCGACCCGCAGGAACCCGCCTGATGCCCTTGCGCGAGGAGGTCGAAGGCGCCTTCGCCGAGCAGGGTGCGCTCGCCCGCGCGGCGGACGCGTTCCGCGTGCGCCCCGGCCAGACGCACATGGCGCTGGCGGTGGCCGACACCATCGAGCAGGGCGGCGTGCTGGTGGCCGAGGCCGGCACCGGCGTCGGCAAGACCTTCTCCTACCTCGTGCCGGCGCTGCTCAGCGGCGAGCGCGTGCTGCTGTCCACCGCCACCAAGGCGTTGCAGGACCAGCTCTTCGGCCGCGACCTGCCGCGGCTGCTGGAGGCGCTGGAGCTGCCCCTGCGCAGCGCGCTGCTCAAGGGCCGGGCCAGCTACCTGTGCGTGCACCGGCTGGAGCAGGCGCGGCAGGACGCCTCCGTCGAGCGCGGCGCGATACGCACGCTGGCGAAGATCGAGCAATGGGCCCAGGCCACCCGCACCGGCGACCTGGCCGAGCTGCCGGGGCTGGACGAGCGCTCGCCCGTCATCCCGCTGGTGACCTCCACCCGCGACAACTGCCTGGGCGCGCAATGCCCGAAGTTCAAGGGCTGCCACGTCAACCTCGCCCGGCGCGAGGCGATGGCGGCGGACGTGGTGGTCATCAACCACCACCTGTTCTTCGCCGACCTGGCGGTGCGCGAGTCCGGCATGGCCGAGCTGCTGCCCAGCGTGCGCGTGGTGGTGTTCGACGAGGCGCACCAGCTCAACGAGACCGGGGTGCAGTTCCTCGGCCTGCAGCTGGGCACCGGCCAGGTGCTGGACTTCGCGCGCGACCTGCTGGCCGCCGGCCTGCGGCTGGCCCGCGGCCTGGCCGACTGGATGCAGTTGGCCAGCGCGGTGGAGCGCGCCGCGCGCGAGCTGCGCATGGCCGCCGGCAAGCCGTGGCAGGGCAGCCGGCTGAAGTGGGCCGGCGCGGCGCCCGAGGGGGTGGAGGCGGGCCCGTGGCTCGACGCGCTCGAGGCCGTGCGGCAGGCGGCCCAGGAGGCCGCCGCCGCGCTGGACACCGTCAGCGAGATCGCGCCGGACTTCGTGCGGCTGCACGAGCGCGCCGCGCGGATCGCCGAGCGGGCCGCGCACTTCGCGCAGGACTGCGAGGCGCCCTCCGTGCGCTGGCTGGACGTGGGCACGCAACTGCGGCTGGTGGAGTCGCCGCTGGACATCGCCGAGACCGTGCGCCAGCGCCTGCTGAAGACCGACGCCTCGGCCGAGCAGCCCGCGGGCAGCCGTCCGCGCGCCTGGGTCTTCACCTCGGCGACCCTGGGCGACGACTCGGCGCTGCGCTGGTTCACCGAGCCTTGCGGCCTGGAGGACGCGCAGATCCTGCGCGTGGTCAGCCCCTTCGACTACGCGCAGCAGGCGGCAGTGTTCGTGCCGCGCGGCTTCCCGAAGCCGAATGAGCCCGGCCACCCCGCCGCGGTCGCACGGCTGGCCGCGCACGGCGCGGCGCGCCTGGGCGGCCGCACCCTGGTCCTCACCACCACGCTGCGGGCGCTGCGCGCCATCGGCGAGCAGATGCGCCGCGAGGCGGAGGCGGCGGGCATGCCTTACGAGGTCATGGTCCAGGGCGAACTGCCCAAGCGCGTGCTGATGGAGCGCTTCCGCGAAGGCGGCCAGGGCGGGCGCGCCGGCTGCGTGCTGGTGGCCTCGGCCTCCTTCTGGGAGGGCTTCGACGCACCCGGCGATGCGCTGCAACTGGTGGTCATCGACAAGCTGCCCTTCCCGCCGCCGGGAGACCCGCTGGTCGAGGCCCGCGCGCGCCGGCTGGAACTGCAGGGGCGCAGCGGCTTCAACGACTACTTCGTGCCCGAGGCGG
>Ga0164243_10000742_pt1 | contig 56751 bp, 50 predicted proteins | sample OricompcompostOP_FD_108781 | JGI IMG/M metagenome (GOLD analysis project Ga0164243, IMG submission 108781) | Organic Plus compost microbial communities from Emeryville, California, USA - Original compost - Organic plus compost (OP) | ecosystem: Engineered > Solid waste > Mixed feedstock >... | reverse complement strand
TCTATGACGATATGCCGGAGCACATCGCCATGTCGCTCGGCTCAGGCGAGACGACCGTGATGCGCATGGTGACCGCCTACGCGATCATGGCCAATGGCGGCAAGCACATCCAGCCCTCGTTGATCGATCGCATCCAGGACCGTTATGGAAAGACGGTCTACAAGCACGATACCCGCGAATGCTCGGGCTGCACGGCGGAGGAATGGAACAACCAGCCGGAAGCGGAATTGGTTGACAACCGCGAACAGGTTCTCGACCCGATGACGGCCTATCAGATCACCTCCATGATGGAGGGGGTGGTGCAGCGGGGTACTGCGACCAGCATTTCGGAACTCGGACGGCCGATCGCCGGTAAGACCGGCACGACCAACGACGAGAAGGATGCCTGGTTCATCGGCTACACACCGGATCTGGTGGTCGGCGTCTTCATGGGTTACGACCAGCCGAGGCCCATGGGCAAGGGATCGACCGGCAGCGGCCTGGCCGCACCGATTTTCAAGGACTTCATGGCCGAGGCGCTGAAGGACATGCGTCCGGTGGACTTCCAGATGCCCGAGGGCATGCATGTTGTGGCCATCGACCGCAAGACCGGCATGCGGGCTCAGGAAGGAGCTCCTGGCACGATCATGGAAGCCTTCAAGCCGGGCACCGGACCTGCGGACAGCTACTGGGTGATCGGCATGGACAGCATGCAGGTAAGCGGCGGAGCCGCCAATATCTCACCTGAAGCCAACCGGGCGATCACCAGTGGTGCCGGGGGGCTGTTCTAGGTCTAAAGTTGTGACAGGTGTAGGCGGCCGCGTCGGAAGATGCCGGCCGCTTCTCCTTTACAGGCGCGTTTTCGATCCATAAGTTCCGCGCCGACTCGGATGAAGGCCAGAGCCTTCAGGAAAAAAGAAAGAAGACGTTCATGCGTGCGGAAACGGTAAATCTGGTCGATGAAATCAGGCAGGCCATAAGCCTGCTGAGGAGGTATCTTTGACTGGGACGAGGCGGTAAAACGGCTCGAATACCTCAATTCGCGTGCCGAAGAGGGCAGCCTGTGGGACGATCCGCAGGAAGCTCAGAAGCTGATGCGCGAGCGGCAATCTCTCGAAGAGAACATTAGCGCCATCAAAGGCTTATCGCAGGCTCTCGAAGACAATGTCGAGCTGATTGCGCTCGGCGAGGAGGAAGGCGACCAGTCGATCGTCGAGGAGGCGGAAGCGGCAATCCGCTCGCTGCGCGGAGAAATAGCCGCACGTCAGATCGAAACCCTGCTTTCGGGCGAGGCGGACGCCAACGACACCTATCTCGAAATCCACGCCGGAGCCGGCGGCACGGAAAGCCAGGACTGGGCCTCCATGCTCCTTCGCATGTATACGCGCTGGGCGGAACGCCGGCACATGAAGGTGGAGGTTCTGGAGCTCCATGACGGAGAAGAGGCAGGCATCAAGTCCGCCACAATCCTGGTGCGCGGTCATAATGCCTATGGCTGGCTGAAGACCGAATCGGGCGTGCATCGGCTGGTGCGCATTTCGCCGTTCGACAGCAATGCCCGGCGCCACACCTCCTTCGCCAGTGTCTGGGTCTACCCGGTGGTGGACGACACGATCGAGATCAACATTCCCGAATCCGAGGTGCGTATTGACACCTATCGCTCTTCCGGGGCCGGTGGACAGCACGTCAATACGACGGACTCTGCGGTTCGCATCACGCACATTCCGACGGGCATCGCGGTCGCCTGCCAACAGGAGCGTTCACAGCACAAGAACCGGGCCAAGGCTTGGGAGATGCTGCGCTCCAGGCTCTACGAACTGGAGCTGAAGAAGCGGGAGGAAGCGGCAAACGCCACCGAAGCCACGAAGAGCGATATCGGGTGGGGTCACCAGATCCGCTCCTACGTGCTGCAACCCTATCAGATGGTCAAGGATCTGCGCACCGGTGTGGAGAGCCCGAGCCCGCAGGATGTGCTCGACGGCGATCTGGACGAGTTCATGAAAGCATCGCTGTCGCAACGCGTCAGCGGCGGCGCGCCGGTAGAAGTCGCCGATATCGATTAACGGTTAGGCTATTAGATTGTGAGCGGCCCGAAACCATAATTCCAATTGACGGGTGCCAGCGCCGCCTTAGAGCGGTATAGATTGGGCCCGGGGCATGTGGGTCGGCTCCGGGTCGTCGGATCACCTGTCGCGCAAAATGCATCGGAAGGGGAGCGGTGAGTCATGTGTGGCATCGTGGGGATTATCGGGGTTGCGCCTGTAGCACCGCTGATTGTCGATGCATTGAAGCGTCTGGAGTACCGGGGCTATGATTCAGCCGGCGTTGCCACGGTAGAGCAGGGAAGGCTCGCGCGCCGGCGCGCAGAAGGAAAGCTCGTCAATCTCGAAAAGCGCCTCAAGGAGGAGCCGCTCGACGGACGGATCGGCATCGGCCATACGCGCTGGGCAACCCATGGCATCCCCAATGAGACCAACGCGCATCCCCATTTTTCCGGCGATGTCGCGGTGGTTCACAATGGCATCATCGAGAACTTTGCCGAATTGCGCGATGAACTGATCGCCGACGGTTTTGCCTTCCTGTCCCAGACCGACACGGAAGTGGTCGCGCATCTCGTCGAGCGAGAGCTGCGCGCCGGCAAGGCGCCGCAAGATGCGGCCTTCTCAGCGCTCAAGCGCCTGCGCGGCGCCTTTGCGCTCGCCATTCTGTTCCGCGGCGACGAGGATCTCATCGTCGGCGCGCGCAACGGTCCGCCACTCGCAGTAGGCCACGGCCAGCGCGAGATGTACCTGGGCTCCGACGCCATCGCGCTGGCACCTTTCACCAACGTGATCACCTATCTGGAAGACGGCGATTGGGTGGTGGTGCGCCGTGCGGGAGCCGAAATCTTCGACATGGAAGGTAGGCCAGTCGAGCGGAAGCGCCAGCAGTCGGTCGGCACCAGCTTCCTCGTCGACAAGGGCAATCACCGGCACTTCATGGAAAAGGAAATCCATGAGCAGCCGGAGGTGATTTCCCATACGCTTGCCCATTATTTGGATTTCGTCACGGGCAGCGTGAAGCCTTTCGAGACACCTTTCGATTTTGCCAGGATCGATCGACTCTCGGTATCGGCCTGCGGCACGGCCTATCTCGCCGGCCTCGTCGGCAAATACTGGCTTGAGCGGTATGCGCGCCTGCCCGTCGATATCGATATCGCGTCCGAGTTCCGCTATCGCGAAATGCCGCTCTCGAAGGCGAGCGCTGCGCTCTTCGTCTCGCAATCCGGCGAAACGGCCGACACCCTCGCGTCGCTGCGCTATTGCAGGCGCGAGGGCGTGCCGATCGCCTCGATCGTGAACGTGCACGATTCGACCATGGCGCGCGAGAGCAACGGCATTTTCCCCACGCTCGCCGGGCCCGAGATCGGGGTTGCTTCCACCAAAGCATTCACCTGCCAGCTTTCCATTTTCGCGGCCCTGGCCGTACGGGCGGGCCTGGAGCGCGGCGCGCTCTCCGAGGAAGAGGCACGCCGGCTGGTGCGCACGCTTTCCGAGATTCCACGCTTCGTCGCGCAGGCGCTGAAGCTCGAACCCCGCATCGAGACCGTCGCGCGGGAGCTCTCGCGCGTGCGTCACGTGCTTTATCTCGGGCGGGACACGAGCTATCCGCTTGCGCTCGAAGGGGCGCTAAAGCTCAAGGAACTTTCCTATATTCATGCCGAAGGCTACGCCGCGGGCGAACTGAAGCACGGACCCATCGCGCTTATCGACGAGCACATGCCGGTGGTCGTGATCGCGCCAAACGACCGGATCTTCGAAAAGACCGTCTCGAACATGCAGGAGGTGGCAGCCCGTGGCGGCCGCATCATCCTCATCACGGACGAGGAGGGCGTATTCCGTGCCTCGCTCCAGCAATTCGAGACGATCGTCATGCCGACAGTGCCGGAATTCATCGCGCCGATCGTCTATGCGCTGCCCATCCAGATGCTGGCCTACCATACGGCGGTTGCGCTGGGCACCGACGTTGATCAGCCGCGCAACCTCGCCAAGTCGGTAACGGTGGAGTAGCGGCAGGGCATTCTCGGCTTTGCTCTGGACGGGAACAAAAGCCGTAACGTAAGGTTACGGCATGTCACACCCGTCCTCCCGCAGAACATGAATAGGGGTGCAGCACGTTGATGACGCGCCTGCGCAATTATTTCCTCACGGGCTTTGTGGTCGCTGCACCGCTTGCGATCACCGCCTATCTTGTCTGGGGTTTCGTCGGCTGGGTGGATTCCTGGGTGAAGCCCTATATCCCGGCGCGGTACAATCCCGACAATTACCTGCCTTTTGCGATACCGGGCTTCGGCCTCATTGTCGCGATCGTGCTCATCACACTCATCGGATTTCTGACCGCCAATTTCATAGGCCGGAGCATTGTCTCGTTCGGAGAGCACATTCTCGACCGGACACCTTTCGTGCGCAGCGTCTACAAGACGCTTAAAAACATTCTGGAGACCGTGCTGCACGAACGGTCGGATACCTTCAAGAAAGTCGGATTAATCGAATATCCACGCAAAGGAATATGGTCGCTGGTCTTCATCGCTACGGAGGCCAAAGGCGAACTGCAATTGTCAGCGGGAAGCGATGGCAACCCCTTGATGGCTGTCTTCCTGCCGACCACCCCCAATCCGACGTCGGGATTCCTTCTCTACGTACCCAAAAGCGATGTCGTGGAGCTGGCGATGTCGATTGAAGACGGTGCGAAACTGATCATCTCTGCCGGGCTGATCTCCCCGGAGTATCAGCAGGAGAAAGCGAAGGCGCTTGCGGAAGAGGCGCTTGCCCGCAAAGGGAATGCCAGGCGCAAGGGAAACGGTGAAGCCACCCTCGGCAAATAGGCGGACTATCCGGCGCGCAGCAGCCGCACCGCCTCGTCCTTCCCGAAGAGATAAAGCAGCACGCGCAGCGCGCGCCCGCGTTCGCTCGAAAGCTCGGGATCGCGCGAGAGAATGAGCCGTGCGTCATCGCGGGCCGTTGCCAGCAACTCGGTATGGAATTCGAGCCGCGCGACCTGGAAGCCCGGGGTGCCGGATTGCCGCGTCCCCAGGAGGTCGCCTTCGCCGCGCAGCTTCAAATCCTCTTCCGCGATGACAAATCCGTCTTCCGTCTCCCGCAACACGGCAAGCCGGCGTTTCGCAACCTCGCCGATGGGGCCCTTGTAGAGGAGCACGCAGGAGGAAGGTTTGTCGCCGCGCCCGACGCGCCCGCGCAACTGGTGCAGTTGTGCCAGGCCAAAGCGCTCCGCATGCTCGATGACGATGATGGTTGCGTCCGGCACGTCGACTCCGACTTCCACCACGGTCGTGCCGACGAGAATGCGCGTGCGGCCCTCCTTGAAGGCGCGCATGGATTCATCTTTTTCCTTTGAAGCCATGCGGCCGTGGACGAGGCCGACGGCATCCGCGAAAACCTGCTTCAAGGATGCGAAGCGATCCTCGGCCGAGGTCAGCTCGACGGCCTCCGACTCCTCGACCAGCGGGCAGATCCAATAAACCTTCTGGCCTTCCGCGATCGCGTTCTTCAGGCGCTCCACCAATTCATCCAGCCGCTCCGTCGGCATGGTCACGGTGCGAACAGGCTTGCGGCCGGCCGGCTTCTCCGTCAGCCGCGAGACATCCATATCGCCGAAAGCCGAGAGCACCAGGGTGCGCGGAATCGGCGTCGCGGTCATGACCAGCATGTCCGGCGCGTCGCCTTTTGCATTGATCGCAAGTCGCTGATGCACGCCGAATCGGTGCTGCTCATCCACGATGGTCAGCACGAGATCGCGGAACGCGACGGTCTCCTGGAACAGGGCATGCGTGCCGATTACGAAGGAGACTTCTCCCGAGGCGATGCTGTCGAGAATCGCCTGGCGCTCGCGCCCCTTCTCGCGGCCGGTGAGAAGCGCGGTCCTGAGGCCCGCTTGCTCCGCGAGCGGTGCGATCGTTCCGAAATGCTGACGGGCGAGAAGCTCGGTGGGCGCCATGAGGGCCGATTGGCCGCCGGCTTCCGCCGCGCGGGCCATGGCAAGGAGCGCGACCACGGTCTTGCCCGCGCCGACATCTCCCTGAAGGAGCCGCAGCATGCGTTCCTCCTTCGCGAGATCGGCGAAGATGTCGGCCACCGCGCGTTCCTGCGAGGGCGTGAGCGAGTAGGGCAGGGCGTGCTTGATCCGCGCCGCGATCATGCCATCGCCCCTGAGGGGCCGGCCGGCAAGCTTGCGCGTACGGGCGCGTACGAGAGCAAGTGAAAGCTGACTCGCCAGAAGCTCGTCATAGGCGAGCCGCTGCCACGGAGCGCTTTCAGGCGAGATGTCTTCTGCGCTCCCTGGATTGTGGAGGCGCTCAAGCGCGGCGCGGAAGGAAGGTAGCGCAAGCCGGGCCCGCAGGCCGTCATCCTGCCACTCCGGCATGTCGGGAACACGGGCGACAGCTTGCTGGATGGCGCGGCGCAGCACCTTGGGCGAAAGCCCTGCGGTAAGTGGATAAACGGGTTCGAGCGGTGGCAGATTGTCTGCTTCCGACGCCGGCACCATATAATCCGGGTGGACCATGGAAGGGCGGCCGTTGAACCATTCCATCCGACCCGAAACCAGGACTTCGTCTCCGATCGGGAGCTGCTTTTCCAGATACGCCTGATGCGCATGGAAAAAAGTCAGCGCAATCTGGCCTGTCTGATCGAACGCGAAGACCCGGTATGGCACGCCTTTTTTGCCGCGAGGGGGCGGCTGGTGACGATCGACCGTAACCTTCAGCGTCACGATCCCGCCTTGGGGAGCATAGGCTATCTCGGGGCGGTTCGTGCGATCGATGAGAGAGTGCGGCAGCACGAACAGAAGATCACCCACACGCAATGAACGGTTCGTCAGATCCGCCGGCACCACATTGGCAATCAAGCCCGCCGTGCGGCTGCCGATGCCTTCGAGAACAGTTGCCGGTGCAAAAAGCGGATCGAGGAGGGAAGGGCGCATGATCGGAATTTAGCGGCAGGAGCCGACGGATGAAATGCTCCTGAGAGGCTGACTTTCCACAGGCGAGGCGCTATATGCGCTTCTCATCGCGAAAGGCAGATCCATGACCGGTACAATGCGTTCAAGCGCAGACCTCGACCCGCGCAGGCGCCGCGCCCTTGTGCGTGCCTGGAGACGCGGCATGCGCGAAATGGATCTGGTCCTCGGCCAGTTCGCAGATTCCGAGATTGGTGATCTGGCGGAGGGGGAGCTGGCTCAGTTCGAGGCACTTCTCGACGTGCCGGATAACACCTTGATCAAATGGATCACCGGTGAGCAGCCGGTGGACGAAGCATACGATACGGCGCTGTTCAAGCGCATCCGCGCCGGCTGCGGCGCGGTGTTCACCTGACAGACGGCTGAAATGACCGACCTTATCGAACCCATCGGGCTATCCCGGCGTGCAAGCCCGGCCATTGTCGATGGCGTGGCTGATGGCTATGAGCCCTTCGCGCTTGCCCGGATCTCTGCCGAGATCGCCCCTGACGGCCCGCTGATCTTCGTGGTGCGCGACGGTCAGCGCTTGCCGATGATTGCCGATGCCTTGCAATTCGCCGATCCCGGCTTGCCGGTGATGACGCTGCCCGCTTGGGATTGCCTTCCCTATGATCGCGTTTCCCCGGGCGCCGACGCCGCCGCGCGCAGGCTCGATGCGCTCTCTGCCATGGCGTCGCTCAGGAAGAAGCCGCATCGCGCGGTGGTCCTGGTAAGCGCCAACGCGCTGCTTCAGCGTATGCCCCCTGCCGCTCACATCGCGGCGCAGGGTTTCCGCGCCCGGCCTGGCAATCAGGTCGATATGGAAGCGTTGATCGCACGGCTGGAGACGGCCGGTTTCGAGCGCGTGCCGACCGTCCGCGACGTGGGCCAATACGCCGTGCGCGGCGGCATTCTCGACCTTTTCGCGCCCGGTTGGGAGGAAGCGCTGCGCCTCGACTTCTTTGGCGACACGCTCGATTCCATCAGGGCTTTCGACGTGGCGACGCAGCGCACCACCGGCCAGCGCAGCGAGGTGCTGCTGCAGGCCATGAGCGAGGTCACGCTGACGCCGGACACCGTAAGCCGCTTTCGCCGCCGCTATATCGAGGCGTTCGGTGCGCCCTCGCGCGACGACGCGCTTTACGCCGCGATTTCCGAGGGGCGTCGGTTCTCCGGAATGGAACACTGGCTTCCACTCTTCTACGACGGCCTCGAGACGGTGTTCGACTACCTTCCCGATGCGCCGCTCGTCTTCGACCATTTGGCACAGGAGGCGATCGCCGAGCGCCATGCGCTGATCACGGACCACTACGAGGCCCGGAAGCGCCAGCTTGCGGAGGGAGCCGGTCTTGGCGATTCGGTTCCCTACAAGCCGATCGAGCCCGACAGGCTCTACCTCGATCCGCAGGAAGTTTCGGTAGCCGCCGAGGCGCGCATTTCCGTTCGCCTAACACCGTTTGCAACCCCGGAAGCCGGGGAAGCGAAGGTGTTCCATGCGGGCGCTTCCGCCGGGCGCAGCTTTGCGGAGGAGCGCGCCGATCCCAACGTCAATGTGTTCGACCATGTCGTCAAGCATATCGGCGACAAGCGGGCGCGTGGAAAACATGTGCTGATCGCCGGCTGGAGCGAGGGATCTGCGGACAGGCTGAGCCAGATCCTTGCAGAACACGGATTGGGCGGTATCGCGCACGTGGAAAGCTTGAGCGGGCTCGAAAAGCTGCCGAAAGGGCAGGCGGGCCTTGGCATCCTGCCGCTGGAAACCGGTTTCGAGACGGACCGTCTCGTTGTCGTCGCCGAGCAGGACATTCTGGGTGATCGGCTTGTGCGCCGCTCCAAGCGGCGCAAGAGGGCCGCAGATTTCATCTCCGAAGCGAGCGCGCTATCGGCAGGCGACATCGTGGTCCACGCCGATCACGGCATTGGCCGCTTCATCGGCCTCAAGACCATAGAGGCGGCGGGCGCGCCGCATGAGTGCCTGGAGATCCATTATGCGGGCGACGATCGGCTTTTCCTGCCGGTCGAAAACATCGAGCTTCTGTCGCGCTACGGTTCCGACGCCGCGGAAGCCACGCTCGACAAGCTCGGCGGTGGCGCCTGGCAGTCGCGCAAAGCCAAGCTCAAGAAGCGCCTGTTGGAGATGGCCGGCCAGCTCATAAAGCTCGCCGCCGAGCGGCAGATGCGGCCGGCAGCCAAGATATTGCCGCCGGAGGGACTTTACGGGGAGTTCGCAGCGCGCTTCCCCTATGAGGAAACCGACGACCAGCAAACGGCTATCGACGCTATAATGGAGGATCTGAGCTCCGGCCGGCCCATGGATCGTCTTATCTGCGGAGACGTCGGTTTCGGCAAGACGGAAGTGGCGCTGAGGGCTGCCTTCCTGGCCGCGATGGAAGGGTTCCAGGTTGCGGTGGTGGTGCCGACAACCTTGCTGGCGCGCCAGCACTTCAAGACCTTCCGGGAGCGTTTCGCCGGGTTGCCCGTGACGGTGCGGCAGGCTTCGCGCCTCGTCAGCGCGAAAGAGCTGGCAGAGACGAAAAAGGGACTTGCAGAGGGAAGCGTCGACATCGTCGTGGGGACGCATGCGCTTCTCGGCTCTTCCATCCACTTCAAGAACCTTGGCCTTCTCATCATCGACGAGGAGCAGCATTTCGGGGTCAAGCACAAGGAGCGGCTGAAGGAGCTGAAGGCGGACGTGCACGTGCTCACGCTCTCGGCGACACCGATCCCTCGTACGCTGCAGCTTGCGTTGACAGGCGTGCGGGAGCTCTCGCTTATCGCCACGCCGCCGGTTGACCGGATGGCGGTCCGCACCTTCATCTCGCCCTTCGATCCTCTTGTCATCCGCGAGACGCTTCTGAGGGAGCGCTATCGCGGCGGCCAGAGCTTTTACGTGGTGCCGCGCATTTCCGATCTGGCGGAGGTGCGCGAATTCCTGTCCGAACAGGTGCCGGAACTGAAGGTGGCGACCGCCCACGGTCAGCTCCCGGCTGGCGAGCTGGACGACATCATGAACGCCTTCTACGACGGCAAGTATGATGTCCTGCTTTCCACCACCATTGTGGAATCGGGTCTCGACATTCCAACGGCCAACACGCTTATCGTCCATCGCGCGGACATGTTCGGGCTCGCGCAGCTCTATCAGTTGCGCGGCCGCGTCGGACGCTCAAAGGTGCGCGCCTATGCGCTCTTCACTCTGCCCGCAAACCGCACTCTGACCCCCATGGCCGAGCGCCGGCTCAAGGTGCTCCAGTCGCTCGACACGCTCGGCGCGGGTTTTCAGCTTGCAAGTCACGACCTCGATATACGGGGTGCGGGAAACCTTTTGGGCGAGGAGCAGTCGGGTCACATCAAGGAGGTGGGCTATGAGCTTTACCAGCAGATGCTGGAGGAGGCGGTGGCTGAGCTTCGCGGAGGCGTCGAGATCGCCGACACCGGCTGGTCTCCGCAGATCACGGTCGGCACCGCCGTCATGATCCCCGAGCACTATGTGCCCGATCTGCAGCTTCGCATGGGACTTTACCGCCGGCTCGGCGAACTCGATTCTCCCGACGAGATCGATGCCTTCGGGGCCGAGCTTATCGACCGCTTCGGACCGATGCCCGAGGAGGTGCAGCATCTGCTCAAGATCGTCTACATCAAGGCGCTTTGCCGCAAGGCCAATGTGGAGAAGCTGGATGCCGGCCCGAAGGGCGTGGTTATTCACTTCCGCAACAAGGAGTTCCCGGAGCCCGCAGGCCTGGTGCGGTTCATCGGCGAGCAGGGGCAGCTCGCGAAGATCCGGCCGGACCAGAGCGTCGTCTTCATCCGCGACTGGCCCACGCCCGAAAAGCGGCTGACGGGGGCAGCCACCGTTATGACGCAGCTTGTGAGGCTGGTGGAGAGACAGGCGGCGTAAGGGGGCCCGTTACGCTCTGTCAGCGTCGAGCTCGCCCTTTTCCTTCGCCTCGCTCACCTTCGCGATCGCATCGGCCAGCGCTTCCGGCGGCTGCGCTCCCATCAGCGCATAGCGGCCTTCGAGCAGGAAACAGGGAACGCCGGTGATCCCCATGCGCTGCGCCGTTTCCACCTCGGCCTTCACCTCTTCGCGGTCTGCGGGCGTGGGAAGGAGGGTTTCGACGAGAGATGCGTCCATGCCGGCGTCGCGAGAGGCTTCGACCAGCACGGTGTGGTCGCCGATGTTCCGTCCCTCCTCGAAATAGAGCCGGAAGAGCCGTTCGATGATTTGTGTCTGCACGCCGTCGCCCGCCGCCTGTGCCCAGCGGATCACCCGATGGGCATCGAGCGTATTGGGAGCGACTTTGATCGCCTCGAAATTGTAGGAAATGCCGACCTTCTCTCCCATCTCCCGCAGCCGGTCGTGGGCGGCCTCTATGCGCTCCAGACTGCCGAACTTCGCGAGCATGTAGTTTTTCCGGTCGAGGCCCTCGGGCGGGATGGTGGCATCGAGCTGGTAAGGGCGCCACCGCACGGTCACGTCGATGTTGTCGACTTTGGCCAGTGCAAGCTGAAGGTTGCGCATCCCAAGAAGGCACCACGGGCAGACGACGTCTGAAACAACGTCGACGGTAAGGGCTGACTTGTTGCTCATTTCAGATCCTGTTCCGGTTTGCGCCACCATGCGGAGAGATCGAAGCCGTTCAGCGGCGATACCTCCGGATGTTCCAGATAGTTCCAATAGGCGATCCAAACATCGTTGCTGTGCTGTGTCGGGATCATATAGGCGCCGGAAATCAGCAGCCGATCCAGCGCCCGCACCGCAGCGACGTAGCTCTCCCTGTCGCGCGCGTTCAGCATGGCGTCGATCATGGCGTCCACCGCGGGATCTGCAACGCCGGCAAGGTTGAAGGAGCCTTCGGCGTTGGCCGCCTCCGAACCCCAGCGGCCGATCTGCTCGATGCCGGGCGAAAGCGTGCCTGAAAAGCCGACGGCCCCGATCAGCATGTCGAAGTCGAACGTCTGCTTGCGCTGCTGGATCTGGGCATCGTCCAGCATGCGAAGCGAGACGTTAATCCCCAGGCGAGCAAGCGTGCGCTGGAAAACGGCGGCGAGCCGCTCCTGTTCCGAGGAGACGATGAGGATCTCGAAGGAGAACGGATTGCCCTGCGGGTCCTTCAGCGTGCTGCCTTCGAGGCGGTAGCCGGCTTCCTGCAGAAGCTCGAATGCCCTGCGCATGGTGTCGCGGCTGATCTGCTCGGCATCGGCGCCCGCGCCGTAGGTGCCGTCCATGACCTCCGGCATCACCTTGTCCCGATAGGGCGCAAGAAGCTGCTTTTCCCTCTCGTTCGCCGGCACGCCGAGGGCGGAAAGCTCCGATCCCTGCCAGTAGCTCAGCGTACGGTGGTACTGGCCGTTGTAGACATTCTTGTTCACCCAGCCAAAGTCGTAGAGCATGGAGAGCGCGCGCCGCACGCGTTCATCGGCGAATTTCTCCCTGCGGGTATTGAAGAAGAAGCCCGTGACCGCGGGGGGAATCTTCGATTCGAAGGATTTCACGATCACCTGACCGTTCTGGGCGGCCGGAAAATCGAAATCGCGTTCGATGGTGTTCGGATCGAGCCCGGTATATTGCGCGCCGGCATAGACGGAGCAAAGGCCCTTCTTGAATGCCTCGAACTGCGCGTTGCCATTCAGGAAGTATTCAATGGTGATGCGGTCGTAGTTCTGGAACCCGCGCATGGAGGGAACATCCGCTCCCCAATAGTGGGGATTGCGCCTGAAGACGATGCGCTGGCCAGGTTCGACCTGATCGATGATGTAGGGTCCGCTGCCTGTGACCGGCTTCAGCGTCCCCTTGTCGAAGGTCTCGCGATCGAAGGCATGGGCCGGGATCACCGGGGTCAGCGCCACAACGAGCGGGAATTCGCGGTCCGACTGCTCGTTAAAGGTAAAGCGTACGCTGTGCTCTCCGGTTTTATCGATCTTCTCGATTTTGGACATGCGCGTCGAATAGGGCGGGCGGCCCTTCTCCGCGAAGGTCTCGTAGGTAAAGATGACATCCTCAGGCGTGACCGGCTCGCCGTCCGACCATTTCGCGTCGGGATTGAGGTGGAACTCCGCATAGGTGCGATCCTCGTCCATCTCGATTGATTCGGCGAGCAGTCCGTAAAGCGAGAAGGGCTCCGAGGCGTTGCGGCGCATCAAAGGTTCGAAGACGAGGTTGCCGAAGATCGTATCGATTACGCCGCGCGCTGTGCTGCGCATGCTCTTCAGGATGAACGGATTCAGGTTATCGAAGGTGCCGACGACGCAATAGGTGATCTCGCCGCCTTTTGGCGCGTCTGGGTTGGCGTAGGGAAAATGCGTGAAATCGGCCTGAAGCTCGGGCGCGCCGTTCATGGCAATGCCATGGACAGGTTCTTCAGCGCCTGCACCGATCGTGAACAGAGCTGAGGCGAGCAACGCCGGAATAAGGTACGGGCGGAAGATCATATGGAAGTCTCGTGAGCGTTCGATCCGACTCGCTTGGGGCCCCATCCTTGGCGCGGGTCGCCCTCCTTGTCCATTGCCGCGCCTGAGCACCCGCATGCCATCGTGACATGGCGGTATTATGGGAAAGTGGCCTTTGGCCACTGGATTCGTGCAGGAAGGCGTTGTAACACGCGCGCAAGCCTTTCTGTCGCCGCATTCGGTCAACAGTTAGGGTTTGTGGGGCGGCAGCCCTCGACGGATTCGAGAGGAACGGGAAGAATGATGAGCCTGAGAGCGAAAGCATACGGCCTGGTCGCGCTGGCCGGCTTGCTGGCTGGCACCGGCTACGCGAACACCGCGCTTGCGCAGCAGCAGGAGCCACCTCAGGGTTGGTTCAAGGCCTGCACGAAGCAGGAAGAGGTGGATGTCTGCAACGTCCAGTTCCTGCTGCGTGCCGATACCGGGCAACTGCTTACCAGCGTCAACCTGATCGAGGTGAAGGGCAAGGTGAATCGGCGCGTCCTGCAGATCGCCGTCCCGACCGGCCGCCTCATCCCGCCCGGTGTCGGGCTTCAGATCGATGGCGGCTCGACCCAGAAGATCGAATATGCCATCTGCGTTCCCGATCGCTGTGTGGCCGAAGCACAGTTGACGGATGAGATCGTCGCGTCCTTCAAGCGCGGTTCGGAGCTGACGCTGACCTCCGTGAATTTCCAGAACCAGCCCAATCCCATGAAGGTGACGCTTCAGGGCTTCACGGGGGCCTATGACGGCGAACCGCTTCAACAGGCCGACCTCGACGAGCGTCAGAAGAAGCTCGAAGAATTCGTGAGCAAGAACAATCAGGAATTCGCCGAGAAGCTGAAGCAGGCTCAGGAACAGGCGAAGCAGTCCCAGTAAGGACTTTGCCGGATCAGACAAAAACAAGGCCCGCGAGGCCCTGTTTTTGTTTCACCGATCCTTGATCTCGGTTTAACCCGGAATCGTCACGTCAGTGACGGTGTCGCTGGCGTGGGGTGTACCTGCCATCGGCCGTCTGGATAAAAAGCTCGAACAGCTGCGGGTGGCGCACGGGCTCTCCGGATTCGTCCTCCAGCAAATTCTGCTCGGAAACATAGGCGACGTACTCGGTTTCATCGTTCTCGGCGAGCAGGTGGTAGAAAGGCTGGTCCTTGGACGGGCGCACCTCCGCCGGGATGGCCTGATACCATTCCTCGGTGTTGCTGAACTCTGGATCGACGTCGAAGATGATCCCGCGGAACGGGAAGATCCGGTGGCGAACGACCTGGCCTATGGAAAATTTCGCTGTTCTGATCTTGTGCATCGCCAAAAGCCTTTCGCTACTATGTGGCGCAGCTTTGACGTCAATTCAATCCCGACACGCAGGAGCAGGAGGAGTTCACCACAGGGCGAAGAGGAAGACCAGGCTTCACGCGCGACGGGGAAAACGCGGGAGGAGCGCGGCCAGCCCGCTTCCCGGACGCATCCCTTCACGCATGAAGAAACCGCGCAGCAATGGCACACCGCCAAGAATGCTCAAACCGGCGCTCCGCACAAACTGGGTGGGGAGGAAATTGGATAGGAGCGAAGCGTTGACAAGCCCGACTGCGCTCGAACGCGCCAGGATATCCGGGCGGCGCCGGGCATCGTAGTGGATCAGGGCCGCGGTCGAACCCGGATCCCCGGAATGAGCCCGAACCACATGGGCCAGATCCATTACGTCGCGAAGGCCGAGATTGAGCCCCTGCGCCGTGATCGGCGGGAAGACATGCGCGGCCTCGCCGGCAAGTGCGATGCGCCGGGCGGCAAACCGCGTGGGCAGAACGGAGACGAGGGGAAAGACCTGGCGGCCAGGCTCCACGGTCACCCTGCCGAGGAAGGATTGCTGGCGCTCTTCGAGACGTTGCGAAAGCGCTGTGTCGTCGAGGGCCATGAGTTCTTCCGCCTGCGACGGCCGCATCACCCATACAAGGCTCGAACGGAAGCCGCCTGGAAGAGGCACCTGGGTACAGGGGCCCGTTTCTGTGTGGAACTCCGTGGAGGTGAACCCGTGATGGCGCGCGTGGGAGAAATTGAGCACCAGCGCGCTTTGATGAAGGTCGCGGCGCTGGGTGGAGATACCGGCAGCGGCCCGGGCCGGCGAATTGCGTCCGTCCGCCGCCACGGCGAGGCCGGCACGAATCACGGTCCCGTCGGCAAGCTCCGCCTCGACCAGATCCGAGCCGGGGCGCCACGCTTCTACGAGATCTTCGCACCATCGGATATTGCCGCGCTCGCGTATGGCTGCGGCGAGCGCCGCATTCAGTCCGGCATTAGGGATGTTGAACCCGAAAGCCTCTTCCCCGATCTCGGCCGCCCTGAATGTCACCGTGGGGCTGCGGATCAAGCGGTTGGTGGCATCGACGATGCGCATCATCGCGAGCGGCGCCGCGATATCCTTCAAGGCGTCGGCGATCCCCAACTGCTCCAGAAACTCGATAGCTGGGCGCATCAAGGCAACCGTTCGCTGATCGTCCGTGGTAGGCGACGGTCCGGCGAGCACCACGTCGCGGCCTTGATCTGCCAATGCCAGAGCGGCTGCAAGGCCAACCGGGCCCGTACCTGCCACAATGATCGTGCTCTTGCCGCCTTCGCTCATCTGCCCGTTCCATAGCTGTCCGCAGTCGCAGATATAGCAGGCGCAGGCGGGCGATCAACGCCGGGCACCGCGGCAAACAAGCCCGGCCGATCCTCCGCGCACGCTATTTTCCACATGCATTGCAGGATTATACTGCGCGCGCTTGCACCGCCGTGTTAAGACAACGCCAGGAGCGGTGCCAAGGGGCATGAGAATGGCGAGGCAGAGCAGCCGGTCGGCTCGTAAATGGATGGCCTTTGGGCGAGGCTGCGCCACGTGTTCCGTTTACGCAAAGCTCGTGGATTCCCGAGGGTTGGAAAATCGCCGCCCATGAAAAAGAAAAAGGTCACAGCGCCCCAGGCGAAAGCCTTCTCGGTTCACCTTCTCACCGCCTCCGGCTCGTTTCTCGCCTTCCTGTCGCTGGTGGCGGCGAGCGAGGAGCGGTGGACCGCCATGTTCTGGTGGCTCGGCCTTGCGCTGCTGGTCGACGGAATCGATGGGCCGATCGCGCGCAAGCTCCAGGTGAAGGACGTCCTTCCCACTTGGTCAGGCGACATGCTCGACAACATCATCGATTATGTGACCTACGTGCTCATTCCCGCTTTCGCGCTCTATCAGAGCGGCTTCATGGGAGAAGGGCTCTCCTTCCTGTCGGCGGCAATCATCGTGGTCTCCAGCGCGATCTACTACGCCGACACGGGCATGAAGACGAAGGAGAACTTCTTCAAGGGCTTTCCCGTCGTCTGGAACATGATCGTCTTCACGCTCTTCGTCATCCACCCGGGCGAATACTTTTCATTCGCCGTGGTGGTGATCTCGGCGATTCTGACCTTCGTGCCCATCCATTTCCTCCACCCGGTCCGGGTCGTGCGCTTGCGCCCCTTGAATCTCGGCATATTCCTCGCATGGTGCGCGTTCGGTGCGGTGGCCCTTTTGCAGGATATGGAGGCAAGTTCCCCGGTTCGTGCAGGAATAGGCGTGACGGGGGTCTATCTTTATTGCATCGGTGCGCTGATGCAGGCGATGCCGCAGCTCGGAAGAAGGGGAGTTTGATCTTGGCGAAAGCGATCCGTTTGCACGAGACCGGTGGACCGGAAGTCCTGAAGCTCGAAGACTTCGATCCCGGCAGGCCCGGACCCGGCGAAGCGTTGATCGCGCATCGGGCGATCGGTCTCAATTTCATCGACATCTATCAGCGTTCGGGCCTGTATCCGATCCAGATGCCCTTCACACCGGGCGGCGAAGCCGCTGGCGTCGTCCTGGAAGTGGGCGAGGGCGTGCAGGCAATCGCGCCCGGCGACCGTGTGGCCTATTGCGTCAGCGGAGGTGGTGGCTACGCGCAGCAGCGCGTGATCGGAGCCGACAAGCTCGTGCGCCTTCCGGATAGCATCTCCGACGAGCAGGCAGCCGGCATGATGCTGAAGGGGCTCACGGCCTGGTATCTTTTGCGCCGCACCTTTGCGGTCAAGCCGGGACACACGATCCTCTATCACGCTGCCGCGGGCGGCGTCGGGCTGATTCTCGGCCAATGGGCGAAGCATCTGGGCGCGACCGTCATCGGCACCGCCAGCTCACCCGAGAAGGCCGTACTCGCCCGCAACCACGGTTTCGATCATGTGATCGATTACACCAAGGATGATTTCGTCGCTGCCGTGCGCGATCTCACAAAAGGGCGCATGTGCGATGTCGTCTACGATTCGGTCGGAAAGGACACGTTTCCCGCATCGCTCGACTGTCTGAGGCCGCTCGGCATGTTCGCAAGTTTCGGCCAGTCTTCGGGCGTCGTGCCTCCCTTCAGCATCAATCTCCTGGCGCAAAAGGGTTCCCTCTTTGCCACGCGCCCGACGCTTTTCAGTTACATTGCGGCGAGAACGGACCTGGAGGAAGGTGCCAACGAGCTGTTTTCCGTCGTCACATCAGGGGCGGTGAAAATCGTGATCAATCAGCGATATCCGCTCGCCGAAGTCGCCAAGGCACACGAGGACCTGGAGACCCGGCGCACGACGGGGACGACCGTTCTCATCCCCTGACGTCCTCAGGCATGGCAAATTTTGAAAGTCTTTCAGCCCGCAGAGACCCGTAATCCGGCGCAAAGCGCGTCAAGTCGATCTTGCGCGCTTCCCAAGGCTGTGGAAACGATAAAGAAAAAACGGGAATCCAAATGGGAGGTGTTGTGAAAGCAACACTGCAAAAAGAGGCCGGACCGCTGCTCGAGACGCGCGGCCTCACGAAGACCTTCGGTAGCCTGACGGCTTGCAATGCCGTGGATCTTGCGATCGGGCGCGGCGAGATTCACGCCCTCCTCGGTGAAAACGGGGCCGGGAAATCGACTCTCGTAAAAATGCTTTTCGGTGCGCTGCAGCCTTCAGCGGGCACCATCCTCTGGAAGGGCAGGGAAGTCGCGATCACCAGTCCCGGCGAAGCGCGGCGGCTGGGAATCGGCATGGTGTTCCAGCACTTTTCGCTGTTCGACGCGCTGACGGCGGCCGAAAACATCATCCTCTCCATGGATGATCCGGCGCCGGCCGCCGCCGTGGCGTCGCGCGCGCGAGAGGTTTCCAAGGCCTATGGCCTTCCTGTGGACCCCAACGCCCATGTAGGAGACCTTTCCGTTGGCGAGCGCCAGCGCATTGAGATCATCCGCTGCCTTCTGCAGAATCCCGAACTCATCATCCTCGACGAGCCAACGTCAGTGCTGACACCCCAGGAGGCGGACAAGCTGTTCGAGACGCTTGAGCGTCTCAGGGCTGAAGGGCGCTCCATACTCTATATTTCGCACCGGCTGGAAGAGGTGAAGCGTATCTGCGACCGAGCGACGGTGCTCAGACAAGGAAGGGTGGTCGCCGAATGTGATCCCCGGCGCGAGACGGCTTCGTCGCTCGCCCGCATGATGGTGGGAGACGAGGTGCAGCCGGTGGTTCGCGACAAGCCGGCAGCCCAGCGTGAGGTGCTCCTCGAAATACGCAGTCTCAGCCGCAAGCCCAGCCATCCATTCGCCGTCCCCCTCTCTAACATCAATCTCACGGTTCACGCAGGTGAGATTCTCGGGATCGCCGGCGTTGCCGGCAACGGGCAGGGCGAGTTCTTCGAAGCTGTTTCCGGCGAAGCGTTGCAGGAGCGGCCGGATGTGCTGCGTATCCGCGGCAAGGATGCCGGCCGGCTCGACATTTCCGGCCGCAGGCTGATCGGGGCCGCATTCGTGCCCGAAGAGCGTCTCGGTCACGCCGCAGCTCCTCTCATGACGCTCTCGCAGAACCTTCTTCTGTCGCGCTGCCGAACAGACGCCAGGGCGTTCCTTTCCCGTTTGGGCATCATCCGGAACGGCCTCGTCGCCCAGGCCGCCAAGCGGATCAATGCCACCATGGATGTCCGCAAAAGCGGCGAGGATCCGGAAGCCGCGTCGCTTTCCGGCGGCAATCTTCAGAAATTCGTCATTGGCCGGGAGCTCGACAGACAGCCGCTCATCATGGTCGTCAATCAGCCCACCTGGGGCGTGGATGCCGGCGCGGCCGCCCGCATCCGGCAAGCCCTCATCGACCTTGCCCGGAGCGGCTCAGCGGTGCTCGTCATCAGCCAGGACCTGGACGAATTGTTTGAGATCTGCGACGCGATTGCAGTTATGCACGGCGGCAGGCTCTCCGCCCCCATTCCCATCGCAGAGGCCACTTACGAGAAGATCGGCCTGCTGATGGGCGGAGCAGAACCCGGCCATTCCACGGCGGCGTTGGCGGAGGCGGTCTGATGCGTATTGAACTCGTCAAGAGGCCGCAGCACTCCGCCCTTTTCAGCGCGCTTTCACCCTTTATCGCGCTGGTTCTCACCCTGATCGCGGGCGCGGTGATGTTCAGCATCATGGGGAAGAATCCGCTCGAGGCGCTCTATTACTTCTTTATCGATCCGCTGCGTGAGATCTGGTCGCTGCACGAACTGGCGGTCAAAGCCGCTCCGCTCATCCTGATCGCTGTCGGACTTGCCGTCTGTTATCTGTCCAACAACTGGAACATCGGCGCGGAAGGGCAGTTCATCATCGGAGCGATCGCCGGCTCCGTCTTGCCCGTGATGTTTCCCGACTTTCAGTCCCCGATCGTGCTGCCACTGATGCTCGTGATGGGAGTTGTCGGCGGCGCTGCCTACGCCGCCATTCCCGCCCTGCTCAAGGTGCGTTTCAATACCAACGAAATCTTGACCAGCCTCATGCTGGTCTATGTGGCGCAGCTCTTCCTGGACTGGATGGTGCGCGGCCCCTGGCGCAATCCGGAGGGCTTCAACTTCCCGGAGACGCGGAACTTCCACGCCTATGCCATCCTGCCGGAAATCTGGCCGGCCTCGGGCCGCGCCCACTGGGGATTCATCTTCGCCATCCTTGCCGCGCTCGCGCTCTGGTTTGTGCTTTCGCGCACGCTCAAGGGTTTTGAGGTGAAGGTGATCGGCCAGAGCCCGAGGGCAGGGCGGTTTGCTGGATTTTCGGGCAATCGGATGGTGATCTTCGCCTTCCTCGTTTCCGGAGGGCTCGCAGGTCTCGCGGGGATAAGCGAGGTCTCCGGCGCGATCGGCCAGCTTCGCACGACCATCTCCCCGGGATACGGTTTCGCCGCCATCATCGTCGCCTTTCTTGGGCGGCTCAATCCGCTCGGCATCATCGCCGCCGGAATCGTTCTGGCGCTCTCCTACCTGGGCGGGGAAGCGGCGCAGATATCGATCGGGGTGACCGACAAGGTTGCGCGTTCGTTCCAGGGCGTGCTGCTGTTCTTCGTCCTGGCCTGCGACACGCTGATCCACTACCGCATCCGCATCACGCGTCCCGCGCGGGCGGGTGTTCGGGAGGCACAGAGCCATGTTTGAATCGGTCCTCATAACGATCGCGACCGCGGCCACGCCTCTCCTGATCGCGGCCATGGGAGAACTCGTGGTCGAGCGTTCGGGTGTACTCAATCTCGGCGTCGAGGGCATGATGATCATGGGCGCGGTTACGGGCTTTGCCGTCGCTGCGATGACCGGATCCGCCTGGCTCGGCGTCGTTGCCGCGATCTTGGTCGGCGCGCTCTTCTCGCTGCTTTTCGGCTTTCTCGCGCTGACACTCGTCACCAATCAGGTGGCGACGGGGCTGGCACTCACGCTGTTCGGCCTGGGGCTTTCGGGCATGCTGGGCGAGAGCTTCGTGGGGCAGCCAGGCGTTAAGCTGGACGCCATCCACATTCCCGTGCTTTCCGACCTGCCTTTCATTGGCCGGCTTGTTTTCGGCCAGGATCCTCTCTTCTATGCCTCGATCCTGCTGACGATCGGGGTCGCCTATTTCCTTTTCTCCACGCGGGCGGGCCTAATGCTACGCGCCGTGGGCGACAACCACGTCTCGGCCCACGCACAGGGCATCAACGTCATCGGCATCCGCTACCTGGCCGTCATTTTCGGCGGCGCCTGCGCAGGCTTGGCCGGTGCCTACCTTTCGATCGTCTACACGCCCCAGTGGGTGGAGAACATGACGGCCGGCCGCGGCTGGATTGCGCTGGCACTGGTTGTCTTCGCCTCCTGGCGCCCCTGGCGCATCGTGGCCGGGGCCTATCTCTTCGGCGGCGTCACCATCGGCCAGCTCCACGCCCAGGCCCTCGGAGTGGGCATTCCCTCGCAGCTCCTGTCTTCGCTTCCCTATCTGGCCACGATTGTCGTACTTGTCTTGATATCCAGGAATCGGCGACTGACCATGATGAACACACCTGCATCTTTGGGGAGGTCGTTCGTCCCGGACCGCTGAGTTTGGGAGGGTCTTCAATCAACAGGCGTGGAAAGCGCCACGGGCAACCATCAGAGAGGAAAAGAAAAATGAGACGAATGTTAAAGGCACTTGCCGCAGCCACGGTGCTGGGCCTCGCCGCAACCGGGGCTGCGCAGGCGCAGGATCCCACGAAGGCATGCTTCATCTATGTGGGTCCGATCGGTGATTTCGGCTGGTCTTATCAGCATCACCAGGGCGTTCTCCAGCTTGAGAAAGAGCTCGGCGACGCGGTCGAGACGGCCTATCTCGAGAGCGTTCCGGAAGGCGCGGATGCCGAACGGGCCATCGAGCGTTTCGCGCGCTCGGGCTGCAACATCATCTTCACCACGTCATTCGGCTACATGGACGCCACGAACAAGGTGGCAGGTCGCTTCCCCGACGTGAAGTTCGAGCACGCGACCGGCTACAAGCGCGAGCACCCGAACGTCTCCACCTATAATTCGCGCTTCTACGAAGGCCGCTATATTCAAGGCGTGATCGCCGCCAAGATGTCGGAGGCAGGCGTGGCCGGTTACATCGCCTCCTTCCCCATCCCCGAAGTAGTGATGGGCATCAATGCCTTCATCCTCGGTGCGCAGTCCGTCAACCCCGATTTCAAGCTGAAGGTGGTATGGGCCAACACCTGGTTCGACCCCGGCAAGGAGGCTGATGCCGCCAAGGCGCTGATCGACCAGGGGGTGGACATCATCACGCAGCACACTGACTCCACTGCGCCAGTGCAGGTTGCAGCCGAGCGCGGCATTAAGGCTTTCGGTCAGGCTTCCGACATGATCAAGTTCAGCCCGGAGACCCAGCTTACCGCCATCGTCGACAACTGGGGGCCCTACTACATCAGTCGCGTGAAGGCCGTGCGGGACGGCACCTGGGAACAGGTGGATGTATGGGGCGGTCTCAAGGAAGGGCACGTGGTGATGGCGCCCTACACCAACATGCCCGATGACGTGAAGGCGCTGGCGGAAGAGACCGAGGAAAAGATCCGCACCGGCGCATTCCACCCGTTCACCGGTCCGATCAACAAGCAGGACGGCACGCCCTGGCTCGCCGAAGGCGAGGTGGCCGACGACGCCACGCTTCTCGGCATGAACTTTTATGTTGAGGGGGTCGACGACCAGCTTCCGAAGTGATGCGCTGCTTTGACGAACCCGCCACATAAGAAAGGGCGGCTCCGGCCGCCCTTTTTCCTTGGCACCCGGGCGCACTCCTGACAGTTGGTTGTCAGGAAGACCCTGATAGGATTTTTCCATCACAACGGAGTGAGGAAGATGCTCAAATTCTATCACGCGCCCTGGTCTCGTTCGTCCGCCATTCTCTGGCTTCTGGAGGAACTTGGCGTCGACTACGAGATGGAAAGGGTGGATATCCGCGGCGGTGCTCCGGAAGAGTATCGGAGAATACAGCCCAGCAAGAAAGTACCAGCGATCGAGCATCACGGCACCGTCGTCACCGAGCGCGCAGCAATCGCGATCTATCTGGGCGACGCGTTTCCCGAGGCCGGTCTGGCGCCGGCGGTCGGCAAGCCCGATCGTGCAGCCTATCTCAGCATGCTCGTCTATCACGATTCCGTCTTCGACCCCGTGGTCTGCGCCCGTGTGCGTGGCTTGAGCTATGTGAACAACGATTTTCCCTTCGGCCTTTTCGACGACATGGTCGCCTATCTGGAACGGACGCTCTCTGCGCAGCCCTATGCGGCGGGCAACCGGTTCACCATCGCAGACGTGATCCTCGGAACGGGCATCAATTACACGATGAACATGCTGAAGGCATTGCCTGAACGGCCGGTCTTCCAGGATTATGTGGCTCGGGTAACCGACCGGCCCGCTTACAGGCGCTCGGCCCAGAAGGATGCGGTTCTGGCTGCAGAGGAGCCGGCTTTCAAGGAAATGTTCGCCGGCGGATCAGCTTGAGAAAGAGTGCCCCGCAGCATTTCCGATCTGCTCCCGCCGGCTGCTTTTTGCCAGCAGGGGCAGCTCCTTGTCCTGCCTTCTCCAACGCTCGACCGCGATGGCCTGCCTCCTTTCACGCAGCTCAGCTTCAGCTCCGAGCTTCGGCATAACCGTGTCGTTTTCCTGACGCTTTATAAGCGATTTCTAACATACTGAAATTAAACTAGATTTTCTTCTGGTATTGTTGAGCTTTAACAAGCGCTTACGCTGACATCAGCGTTCTGTTGCGAAAGCGCAACACTTTCTCAAGATGCAATGCGCTAGAAGGAGCGCGGAGGAAAGTCGTCAATTTCCCGCCATAAAACAGGCGCACCGAGAAGCCTCTTGGACGCGCCTTCTGAACAAAGCGTGACAAGAATTCGCCGCCGGACGGCAAGGTGACTATGGACGCTCGTGCGATATCGAAAGCAAAACTCCCCAGCCGCCACGTGACAGTGGGGCCGGCGAGGGCGCCGCACAGGTCGTATCTTTATGCCATGGGCTTGTCGGCCGAGGAAATTGCACAGCCCTTGGTCGGAGTGGCCACCTGCTGGAATGAGGCGGCCCCCTGCAACATCTCGTTGATGCGTCAGGCACAAGTGGTGAAGAAGGGCGTAGCGGCTGCGAACGGCACGCCGCGGGAATTCACCACGATCACCGTCACGGACGGCATCGCGATGGGTCATCAGGGGATGAAGGCCTCCCTGGTCTCCCGCGAGATAATCGCCGATTCGGTCGAGCTCACCATGCGCGGCCATTGCTATGACGCGCTGGTCGGGATCGCAGGGTGCGACAAGTCCTTGCCCGGCATGATGATGGCGATGGTACGGCTCAATGTGCCGTCCGTCTTCATCTATGGGGGCTCCATCCTGCCTGGTACCTACAGGGGACGGCAGATCACCGTGCAGGACGTTTTCGAGGCGGTTGGCCAGCATTCGGTGGGCGCGATCACCGATGACGATCTCCTGGAGATTGAACAAGCAGCCTGTCCGTCAGCCGGTTCATGCGGCGCTCAGTTCACGGCCAACACGATGGCCACCGTGGCGGAGGCCATCGGCCTTGCGCTGCCCTATTCCTGCGGTGCACCCGCACCCTACGAAATGCGCGACCGCTTCAATTATGCCGCCGGCGAGAAGGTGATGGAGCTGATCGCCAAGCAGATCCGGCCGCGCGATATCGTCACGCGGAAGGCGTTGGAAAATGCGGCCGCGGTGGTTGCGGCCTCTGGCGGCTCCACCAATGCCGCCCTCCACCTGCCGGCGATCGCGCATGAGACCGGAATCAAGTTCGACCTGTTCGACGTCGCCGAAATCTTCAGGAAGACGCCTTACGTTGCCGACTTGAAGCCGGGTGGGAAATACGTGGCCAAGGACATGTTCGAGGCGGGCGGCATTCCGCTGCTCATGAAGACGCTGCTCGAGCATGGCTATCTGCACGGTGACTGCATGACGGTCACCGGCCGCACGGTGGCCCAGAACATGGAGCGGGTCCCCTGGAACGACGCACAGGACGTGATCTATCCGGCCGACAAGCCTTTGAGCCCGACCGGAGGTGTGGTCGGCCTTAGGGGCAATCTTGCGCCGGAAGGAGCCATCGTGAAGGTGGCTGGCATGAAGAACCTGCGCTTTTCCGGTCCGGCGCGTTGCTTCGATTCGGAAGAAGAGTGCTTTGCGGCGGTTACCGAGCGGCGATACAGGGAAGGCGACGTGCTGGTGATCCGCTATGAGGGCCCGAAGGGCGGGCCTGGCATGCGCGAGATGCTGGCCACCACCGCAGCCCTCTATGGACAGGGCATGGGAGACAAGGTGGCGCTGATCACCGATGGCCGGTTTTCGGGTGCCACTCGCGGTTTTTGCATCGGCCATGTGGGGCCTGAGGCGGCCGTCGGAGGACCGATCGGCCTGCTCCGCGACGGCGACATCATCACCATAGACGCGGTGGCGGGCACGATCGACGTAGCGCTTGGCGAGGAGGAACTCGCTGAAAGGCGCAAGAGTTGGACCCCGCGCGAGACCGATTTTCAGTCCGGCGCGATCTGGAAATATGCGCAGACCGTTGGGTCCGCCCGATATGGCGCAGTGACCCATCCCGGTGCCGAGAAAGAAACGCACTGCTATGCGGACATCTGAGCAACTGACGGGCCGGCTCCTTGCCGGGGCCATCTTGTTCTTCGGGACTTTGGGTCCCGCTGCTGCACTTGACGAGAAGATCGTGGTGCAGCAACCCTCGCGCAATCCGCTGGCAATGTTCCGTTTCGGCTTCTCCGCCTACAAGCGCGGAGAGAAGCAGGAAGCCATCGAAGCCTATCGCTATGCCGCAGAGAACGGGCAGGTCGGTGCGCGCTGGAAGCTCGCACGCATGTATGCCGAAGGCGATGGAGTGGCGCGCGACGATTACGAGGCCTTCAAGTTCTTTTCCGCGGTCGCGCAGCAGGATGTGCAGCCCGGCAGCCGCGATGAAAGCTACGTTTCCGATGCGCTTGTGGCGATCGGCAATTATCTGCGGCGGGGCATTCCCGGCACGCCGGTGGAGGCCAATCCCGCCGTGGCCCAGGAATACTACATGCGCGCGGCGGCAACCTACCGCAATGCGAACGCACAGTTCGAGCTCGGCCGTATGATGCTGACGGGCGAGGGTGGAGCGAAGAGCGTGCAGCAGGCTGCGCGGTGGCTCCAGCTCGCGGCCGAGAAGGGCCATGCCGGGGCGCAGGCGACGCTCGGCAATCTTCTCTTCCAGAGCGGTAAGGTGGTGCGCGGCCTGGCGTTGATGACAACGGCCCTTGAGCGGGCAGCCCCCAAGGATGTCGGCTGGATCCGTGCCATGCAGGAGGAGGCTTTCGCACTGGCCGGTGAATCGGATCGCCGCACGGCGATTGCGCTTGCCGAGGACTATCTCGCCAACGGCATCGAGTAAGACGTCAGTTTCTGACGCCTTTCGTGCAAAAATTCTCGTAACTGTTGATCAAGCAAACGTTTGGCGGTCAGGCCGCCGCAAGGGCGAGATCGATTATCACGGGCACATGGTCCGACGGCTTTTCCCAGGCGCGGGTGTGTTTCTGCACCGATACGGCCGAAAGCCGGTCAGCCGCTTCGGGCGAAAGCATCAGATGGTCGATGCGGATGCCATTGTTCTTCTGCCAGGCACCGGCCTGGTAGTCCCAGAAGGTGTAAGTGCCCGGCGCATTGGTCGCCGCACGGAGCGCGTCCGTCAGCCCCATGTTGCAGAGCCTGCGGAAGGACTGCCGGCTCTCAGGTTGAAAGAGGGCATCGCCAAGCCAGTTTTCAGGGTACTTCGCGTCGACAGGTTCGGGGATCACGTTGTAGTCCCCGGCAAGCACCAGAGGCTCCTCAAGCGCGAGCCGCTCCGCCGTCCAGCGTTCCAGGCGATCCATCCAGGCAAGTTTGTAGGCGAATTTTTCACTGGCCACCGGATTGCCGTTCGGCAAGTAGAGCGAAACCACCCGCAAGCTCCCGGAACGCGTGGAGAAAACACCTTCGATGAAGCGGGCCTGCTGGTCGCCATCATTCCCCGGAAGCCCGCGGCTCACCTCGTCGAAGCGAAGCTTCGACAGGATGGCGACGCCGTTGAAACCTTTCTGCCCATTGGTTTCGACGTGGTAACCTAGTGCTTCGATCGGTTCGCGAGGGAACTGCTCGTCAACGGATTTGATCTCCTGCAGGCAGACGATATCCGGCTCCGCCTCCCGCAGCCAATGCAGAAGATTCTCAATTCGCGCCTTGACGCCATTGATGTTCCAGGTGGCGATTTTCATGAACAGATCCAGAGCCTTTCCGCGCCGCACAGTAAAACAATTGACCCGCCCGTCAATGTCCCTGGAACGCTTTCCCGCGAAGCTGCGAAGGGGCGTGTGAAAATCTGCGAGGATGCAGATTGCTCCCGAAAGCAGCGGAACAAGTGGCGTCAGTGGGTGTTGGGACCGCTGCCGATCGTTGCTGATAACCACCGACAAGGGAGACGTCTTCATGCGCCTTTTCATCGCCGCGCTCGGGGCATACGGGCTTTACCGGCTTTTGCGGAAACGTCCGCATCGCCGCCCGCGCGCTCTGCTGCAGGACATGCGCGGCCGGCCCGATCGTCGTCGTCACCGAAGCGAAAACGGTCCGGCAAGGCCCGTCACCTATGAGGTGGTCGAACACGACGGCGGCTGGGCTATAAGGTGGGTGACGTGTTTTCCGAAAGCTACGCGACACAGCGGGAAGCGACAGTTGCGGCGGAACAGGCAGCGGCAGCCCATCGGGACGCTGGAAGCGACGAGGTGATCGAATATCAGGACAGGTATGGCCGTTGGCATGAGGAGATGGAGGCGGGTGACAGCAGGCCGGAGACGAGAGTGGAACAGGGATCGGCGCCCAGCCACTGATCGAGCGAGGAGGAACAATGGCCCCGAGAAACCAGGAACCGCAGGGCAGGAGGACCGACCGGAGATCCCTTATCGTGACCGCTATCGTGGTGGCCGTGGTGCTCCTGCTTTTCCTTGTCTATGAGGGTGGGTTCGGGACAGCCCCCGATACCGGAGCGGGCGGCGCCGACGAGGACGCAATACCCCCGCAAACCCAAGAGACAGCACCGGAAAGCGCCCAATAGACGCTCCCCATTTAAAGGAATTTGCGGAACAAATTCCTTCCTGATCCGTTGTGCGGCCACACGGAGGAAGGGAACTTGCAGATCATAGACACCGTGGTCTCCCGCGAAGGCGAGAACAGCGCATGGGTGAATGTGGTGTTCTTGGGCGATCGCGGAGAATCCATCTCGGTACGTCTTCCTTGCACCATCCCATCGGGCAACGAGGCTGGACGCAACCACACCATCAAGCGTGCAACCGCGCTGCTGCGGAGCCTGATAGAATGCGAGGCATTCGAAACGCTCGGGGAAAGAGTCTGGTCTCCGCGTTCAGGGCGCTTCGGCGCAGCTCCGGAACTGGCCCTGGAGCAGACCTTGAGAAGCTGGACTCGCTCCGACGAATAAGGCTCGCCGATGGAGGGCGCATGACCGTTTGCTCGACGGATTCATACACATGTGTCGAGCAGCAACGTCGTACTTGCGATAGGCTTTCATTGCTCCCCCACTTCCGGCAGCCCTTTGCACCTGGACGATCGGTGCGTTTCGGGGGTCGAGATGTCCTATGATCCCCGTACTGTAGAGACGCAAGCATCCTTTCCCCGAACGGCAACCGGTCTTCTCGCCATCATCGCGACCTTGCTTATCGTGTTCATGCTTCGCGAGTCGGTGTGGGTCACGGGCACGCTCGCGCTCGCATTCTTTGCAGCGCTTGCCGTCTGGCCGATCGATCACTGGATCCAGGAGCTCGTGCCGGCACCGTTGCGATGGCTTGGCCATGCGGCCGCGCTTTCCATCATGCTCCTCGTCTTCTTCGCCTTTTCGGCGGGATTGCTCTATGTCGTCCAGCAGGTGGCCGAAGGACTCACCCGCTACCAGGAGCCGCTACTGGCCCTCATCCAGCGTGTCGGCCGCTGGGTCCAGTTCACCGGTGTGGAGGAGGGTGGAGCGGAGAGTAGCGCACGGCTGGCGGAGCGGCTGATCGAGCCGGTGATTGCGGTGGCCACCACGGTCATGCAGTCGGTCTGGAGTTTGGGCGGCATTCTGACGCTGCTCTACTTCCTTGTCTGGCTGATGCTTCTGGAAGCCCCGTCCTTCACCGCAAAACTCACCGCTGTCGCCTCGCGTCATGACGATGCGACGCTCCGCCAGATCATTGAGGCGACCGCCACACGCTTTCGTCGCTATCTGGTGGTGCGCACCGTGATGGGCCTTGCGACAGCGGCGCTCTACGTGCTGTGGCTGTGGTGGTGGGGATTGGATTTCCTGCTCGTCTGGGGACTGCTCGCCTTCATGCTGAACTACATACCCACGGTCGGCTCCATCGTCGCCGGCGCACTGCCCGTCGGTCTTGCTTTCCTTCAGCGCGATCCGGCATCAGCCGTCATCATCGGCGCGGGCCTGCTCCTGATCGAGCAGTTCATAGGCAATTATGTTGATCCCAAACTTCAGGGAAGGCAGCTTTCCATCTCGCCCTTCGTCGTTCTGGCGGCCCTGATGTTCTGGACTTGGGTGTGGGGGTTGCTTGGCGCCATACTCGCGGTTCCCATGACGCTTGTGATCACGATCGCCTTCTCCCGCATTGATGCGTTGCGGCCGATCGCGCTTGCGCTCTCCAATGCCGAGGACATGGAGGAACTGAAGGATGTCACGGCGCCGTAATGGCGGTGTGCCGCCGATTTTAAATGGAAAAGCTCGTACCGCAGCCGCAGGATGCGACGGCGTTCGGATTGCGGATCTGGAACGATTGGCCGATGAGATCGTCGACAAAATCGATCACCGACCCGCCCATATAGACGAGCGACAGGTCGTCGATCAGCACCGTCGCACCGTCCTTCTCGATGACCACGTCGTCCTCGTTGCGAGAGTCCACAAGGTCGAACTTGTAGGAGAACCCCGAGCATCCGCCGCCTTCCACGGAAACGCGCAATGCGGATTTACCCGGCTCGGACTCAAGGATCTTGACGATGCGCTTGGCCGCCGCGTCGGTCAGTTCGACGCCCTTCATCTCCGTCCTCGCATCAACGCCCATGAGGTCACCTTGCTTTCACCTGCTTGGAATAGGTATGAACGCTCGTGCGGCGAGTCAACATGCGGCAGAGATGGCGGGCCAGGTAAACCTTGAAGGCATAGGTTTCGGCTATCGGCCGCGCGCGCCGTATGCCTGCGATCCGGCGCGTTCGCGCGGCCGCTATTATCCAGAACCTGAAAGCCCCACGCGCACGCCCTTCCAGCGTGACCGCGACCGCATCATCCATTCGACGGCGTTCCGGCGCTTGAAGCACAAGACGCAAGTCTTCATCGCACACGAGGGCGATCATTATCGCACCCGGCTCACCCACTCCATTGAAGTGGCGCAAATCGCCCGGGCGCTGGCGCGTGCATTGTGCTGCGACGAGGATCTGGCCGAGGCGATCGCGCTCGTGCACGATTTCGGGCACACGCCTTTCGGCCATACGGGCGAGGATGCGTTGAACGAGAAGATGGCGCCCTGGGGCGGCTTCGATCACAACGCCCAGTCGCTCAGGATCGTGACGCGTCTTGAGCGCCGATACGCGGAGTTCGACGGCCTCAATCTTAGCTGGGAGACGCTGGAAGGGCTGGTGAAGCACAACGGGCCGTTGACCGACGCGGAGGGGAACGATCTCGGCAAACCGGTGCCGCTCGACATCCGCCACTACTCGGAACTGCATGATCTGGAGCTCCACCGGTTTGCGAGCATCGAGGCGCAATGTGCTGCGATTGCAGACGATATTGCCTACAATGCGCATGATATCGATGATGGGCTGAGGGCAGGTTTGCTCACTCTCGACATGCTGCGGGAAGTGGCTCTGCCTGGCCGCATCCTGGAAACGGTCGACAGGCAGTATCCGCGGCTTGACCGGGTGCGCACGGGCCACGAACTGATGCGCCGGCAGATCACCGCCATGGTCGAGGACGTGATAGCCACGGCAAGGGAAAGCATCGACACCTTGAAGCCCGGCTCGATCGAGGACGTGCATGATGCCGGGCGCACCATTGTCAGCTTTTCCGGCGGGATGGCCGCTGAAGAAAAGGAACTGAAGGCGTTCCTATACCGGAATCTCTACCGCCACCCTTCCGTGCTCGCCGTCCGGAAAGTGGCCGACCGGATCGTCCGCGATCTCTTCGACGCCTATTTCGCCGACCCGCGCGAAATGCCCGAGGGCTGGCGTGAGGGCCTGGACCGCGCCGAAGAGCGCATCAAGGCGAGGGACGTTGCCGACTTCCTGGCCGGCATGACGGATACCTACGCCCTCAAGGAACATGAGCGGCTGTTTGACCGAACCCCGGATTTGCGATAGGGCGCGGGCAGCGCTGCTCGCAAGCGAGCGGCGATCACGAATTTTGCACTCCGGAACCGACGTCGATGAATATTTTTGCCGATTTTTCCGATCGGGTCGCAAATGCCGTGAAGACACTCGGGCTCTCCTCCCGCGATGGTGGCGAGCTCGATCTTTCACGCATAGCGGTCGAGCCGCCGCGCGATCCGAGCCACGGCGATATCGCCACCAACGCCGCGATGGTGCTGTCGAAGGCAGTCGGCGAGAACCCGCGTGCGCTGGGCGAACGGCTCGCAGCGGTTCTGGGACAGGATCCGGACGTCGCCGAGGCGAGCGTTGCCGGTCCCGGCTTCGTCAATCTGAGGCTCGGCAACGGTTTCTGGCAGGCTCGGCTCGGCGAAATGCTCGAACTCGGTCGTGATTACGGCCGCTCGCAGATCGGCGGGCACCGCAAGATCAATGTCGAATACGTATCTGCCAATCCCACGGGTCCCATGCATGTGGGCCATTGCCGTGGCGCGGTGGTGGGGGACGCTCTTGCGAATCTGCTCGCATTTGCCGGCTATGACGTGACCCGCGAGTACTACATCAACGATGCGGGTGCGCAGATCGACGTGCTCGGCCGTTCGGTCCTGATGCGCTACCGGGAAGCTTTGGGTGAAGAGATCGGCGAGATACCGGAAGGTCTATATCCCGGCGACTATCTCAAGCCCGTCGGCAAGGCGCTGGCGGAGCAATACGGCACCAAGCTTCTGGAGATGCCGGCGCAGGAGGCGCTGAAGATCGCCAGGGACAAAGCCATCGACGACATGATGGCGATGATCCGCGAGGATCTCGCGGCTCTGAACGTCCACCACGACGTCTTCTTTTCCGAACGGTCCCTGCATGCCGGCAATGGTGGGGCGATTCGGTCGGCGATCAACGACCTGACCCTCAAGGGCCACGTCTACAAGGGCAAGCTGCCGCCGCCCAAGGGACAGCTTCCCGAAGACTGGGAGGATCGCGAGCAGACACTGTTCCGCTCCACACAGGTGGGCGACGACATTGACCGTCCCCTCATCAAGTCCGATGGCACATTCACCTACTTCGCGGCCGACGTGGCCTACATGAAGGACAAGTATTCGCGCGGCTTCGAGCATCTGATCTACGTGCTCGGCGCGGACCATGGCGGCTACGTCAAGCGCCTCGAGGCGCTCGCCCGTGCGATCTCCGGTGGTGAGCTGGAATTGACCGTCTTGCTCTGCCAGCTCGTCAGGCTGTTCCGCAACGGCGAGCCCGTCCGCATGTCCAAGCGGGCAGGGGAGTTCGTCACGCTGCGGGACGTCATCGACGAGGTCGGACGCGACCCCGTCCGCTTCATGATGCTTTACCGCAAGAGCGATGCGCCCCTGGATTTCGACTTCGCCAAGGTGACGGAGCAGTCCAAAGACAATCCCGTTTTCTACGTCCAGTACGCTTCCGCGCGTTGCCATTCGGTTTTCCGCCAGGCGCGGGAGCAACTAGGAGTGGAAAATATCGAACGCTCGGCGATGACAAGTGCTCTTCACCGGCTCGTTGACGAGGGGGAGCTAGCGCTTATCCGTAAACTTGCCGAATATCCCAGATTAGTGGAATCTGCAGCGGTTGCCTTGGAGCCTCACCGGCTGGCATTCTACCTCTATGACCTTGCCAGCCAGTTCCACGCACAGTGGAATCGCGGCACCGAGACGGATGAGTTACGTTTTGTTAAAGTTAACGATCCAGAGTTGACTTATGCCAGGCTGGGTCTGGTGCAGTCTGTTTGTGACGTTGTGGCGTCGGGGCTAGCAATCATCGGGGCGGAAGCCCCCGTGGAGATGCGCTAAGAAAGCAAGCAGTTACTGTCACCTTTTGCCCACATTGCGCTGGTAGGGCCAATCGCAAGTGACGTCATCGGCGTCCGACCGGATGTGGGAAAATGGCTGATAGCGTTTATAAGACGAGACTCGACTTCAACGACTTGGCGCAGGATGATCCGTTCGCGGAACTGACGCGGATCATGGGTCACGATCCGCGTACCAGCGTTCCGGTCCGTCCGGTGACGCAGGAGCCGGCAGACGATCTGGCGCTCGATCTGGAAAACGAATTGATGGGCAGCCTCTCCGAAGAGGAGAGCGAGGATGTCCACGCGCAGCAACGGATCGAGAACGAAGTCGCTTCCTGGCAACAGGCTTTCGAGCCGGTCGAAGCGCCGCAGGCCGAGACGGATTTCGAGAGTTCGCTCGATGCCATGCTGGAGGATGCTTTCGCACAAGAGGGCGAGCCCGCTTACGATGCGCCGCAACCCGAGTTGCCGAACGCGGAGGCGCTTCAGGAAGAGGCGTTTGTCATTCGGGAGGAAGACCTCGCCGCCTGGGATTCCGATTTCGCGGATGCCGATTTTGCAGGCGCCGAATTCACGGGCGAGGAAGAGCCTCACCTTGAAGCCAGTCCGCAGAATGAGCCGGCTCCCCAGGATTATGCTGCGGCGTCCCACGAAGAGGCGGGCGAGACGGCCGAGCCCGAGATCACCTTCGATTACACCAAGGCGCTGGCTGGCCGCGCAGACTTGCTGAAGAGCTATCAGCCTGAAGACGAGTCGGAGCAGGCCTCTATTGCGGAAACCTCCGAGCCGACGTGGGTCTCCGCTGCGGTTTGGGAGAATACCGAGCGGCAGGAGTGGTTTCCGCAGTCCTCCGCTCCCCAGGAGGATTCGCAGGAGCAGTGGTGGCAGTCGAGCGCGGAAGAGACCGATGTTCAGCCCGCGACGGAAGAGACCTTCGCGGAATCCTATGGGGACGACAATCCACCTGAGGTCGATACCGTCGAAGTGCCCGAGGGTGCCGTCGCAGTCGCTGATCAGCTCGATATCCCGGAGGTCTCCTACCGCGAGGAAGTGAAGCCGGCCACCGAGCTCGATGAAATTGAGGAAATTCTCGCCGGCGCTTTTGGTGAGACAGCCGATCCGGCTGATCAGCCTGCCGACGCGTGGGGCGAAGCTCCACCCCCACCCGCGGAAGAGGAAGAACGGCAGCGGGCGCTGGAAGATGAGTTCCTGTTGGCAGGCATGGGAGCGGGAGCGGCCTATGTCGCCGGACAGCAGCCGGTCGCCGCCTATGCGGACGAGTGGAGCAGGTCCGATGACGATCCGGCACTCCTGACCCCCACGCCGGGTGTCCAACCTCCTGCTCACGCAGGATCCTCCCGTCTCAACTCACGCTTGCTGATGGCGGCAGCGGTGGTCGGCGGTGTGGTCATCCTCGGCGGGCTGGGTGTCTTTGCATTGTCCTTCGGCGACAACGGAGAGCCGGTGTTGGTTGCAGCCGACGATTCTCCAATCAAGGTGCGGCCGGAAAATCCTGGCGGGGTCCAGATCCCGAACCAGGAGAATCAGGTTTATAAGCGCGTTTCGGGCGAAGAGGCCGAAACGCCGGCACAGCCGCGCCTTATTTCGGCTACTGAGGAACCCGCGTCCTTGCCGGAACCGATCCAGGAAACCTTCACGCCGGAAGAGACATCGACGGCCGACGCCGGGAGTACAGCCGAGGCCGGGAAAGATGAGAGGACTGTTGCGCTGGCTCCCTTGCCGGAAGATGTTTCCGGCGCCGAAGAGCAGTCGCTTGAACGCCTGACCAGCACCGCATCGGAGGAGACCGCTCGCGATGCGGTGACGGTAACGCCGCGTCGCGTACGCACAATGGTGGTACGCCCCGACGGAACGATGGTGCCGCACGAAGCCCCGCGGGCGACTCCCGCCGCCGCATCCGCCGAGCCCGAAGAGCCTGCTCCCTCGGCCTCGCCCGGCGTCGCGGAGAATACGCCCCAACTCGAGCCTTTGGAGCCTGAAACCGCTGCCGTGCCGCGGACAGGTCCCATCCCGCCTTCGCGGCCGAACAACGTGGCGACAGCGCAGCAGCCGGCAGCTCCGGCGAGGGTCAGCCAACCCCAGCCGGTCCGGTCCGAGCAACCGACGCAAGTGGCGGCGGTTGAGAATCCTCCTGTGCAGGCGGCCGCTGCGAGCTCGGAATGGTCGGTGCAGATCGCATCGCAGCCGACGGCCGAAGGCGCACAACAATCATACCAGCAGCTTGCCCAGCGCTTCGGCTCCATGCTGCAGGGCAAGGGCGTCAACATCGTCAAGGCCGATATCGAGGGGAAGGGCACCTATTATCGCGTGCGCATCCCGTCTTCCTCGAAGGAAGATGCGATAGAGCTCTGCTCGCAGCTCAAGTCAGCCGGTGGTAGCTGCTTCGTTTCGAAGTAATCCGCGATCATCCGCCATCGAATCGCCGCAGAAATGCGGCGGTTTTTAATTGCCTGCCGCGGATCTGCCGCCGGCTGCTTCCTCCTCCTCCGGCGACCGCTCTTCTGCTTCCGAGCGCGCAGTCTTGGCACTCATGAGAGAGATGATATCGCCCATCAGCCGGTGCAGGTGATCGCGATGGCCGTTGCGGGCCGAAGGCTGGTCTTCTGCCGAGGTCATGACCACGGTAAGCTCAAGGCTCGGCACGACATAGATCATCTGGCCGCCATAGCCCCAGGCATAGCTGACCCGGTGACCTTCCATGTCTGCCAGGAACCAGCCGTAACCATACTGATCGTCGTGGAACACCGATCGCGTGCGGGGCTGCCACGATGTTTCGATCCATTCGCGGGAAATAACCTGCTCACTCCCGGTCTTGCCGCCGTTGCGGTAAAGCTCTCCGAAGGCGAGCATCGATTTCGGCGTCATCGCCATCTGGTTCCCGCCGAAATAGATCCCCTGCGGATCCCGCATCCAGCCGGCGATCGCAAAATCTTCCAGCGGTTCAAGCCATTCCTTTGCCAGTTCGAGCGTAGACCGCCCGCTTTCGCGCGTCAGGATGGCCGAGAGCAAGTGCGTGTTCCCGGTGGAATAGAGCATTCCGCCGCCGGGTTCGCCGTCAAAGGGCTCGGCCAATGCGGCGCGCACCCAGTCTCGGCTGGCCACCCAGCGTCCGTAATTGGGGCCTGATGTGCGGCCGAGCCCGGCCTGCATCGAGAGCAGGTTTCCGATGGTAATGTCATTGATGCGGGGATCGGGATTTTCCGGCAGCTTGTCGGCAAGCAACGGCGCGATCTTCTGGTCGGGGCCTTCCAGAATCCCCTTGTCGATCGCAATGCCGACCAGCGCAGAGATTACGGACTTGGATGCGGATTTGATGTTGGTGGGCTCGTTCGTGGAATGGCCGCGGAAGCCTTCTTCGACCAGAACTTCGCCGCCCTGCGCGATGATCAGCGTTTCGAGCGGTTGCAATTCTTCGGCGCGCTCGACAAGTTCGGCAAGCGATTGCCCGAATTCTGCAGGGGCAGAGGTCTGCGAGGCGGCTGGCGTCGCCGCAATCAGGATGAAAGAAAAAGCGAGAATCGGTTTCATGACCGGAAAGGATAGCCGCGGTCATGGCAATCCCAAGGCTGCCTCCCAAGACAGCTTTCTCTCTGCGCTGCGATCCTAATTCCAGGGAAAGGGCGGCAGCCGAGGCTCCATGCTCGAACTCGGATAAATCCGGTGCCGTGGCGGCGTCTTCGGCTTGGGAGATGTCTCGGAGCGGGTTTCTTCGGCCAAAATCCCGTAGATCTTGGCATAGGTCGCAAAGCCGATCCTCGCCTCGTCGGCCGAGGCTCGGTTCATGGTCGCGGAAAAACAGGCTTCAACCGCGCTTTCGAAGATGGGTCCCTCCTGCACGGGACACTTCAGCAAAAAATCCAAGGCAGATCGTGGACTGGATATCTCATGCACCTTTTCCCGAAGGACGACGCGAACTGGCAGCTCGAACTGTGCTGGATGCATGAGGAGTTCCTTGTCTGCGCGGAGATGAACATTCAAACGATTTACGTGCGGAGAAGTTCCATTCGCTCGGCATTTTTTTGTCAGCAGGAATGAAGCCCCATGCCCGGGTTTCAGAAAAGCGTTCGTCTGTGGTGGTGTCTTGCCCTCGACATCCGGCTATGCTTGCGGGATGAGCGAATCAAAAGCGATGATCCTGGGAGCTGCCGGCACGCGGCTCACGCCCGATGAAACGGCCTTCTATCGAGACGAGAGGCCGTGGGGGTTTATCCTCTTTGCCCGCAATATTGCCGAAGAGGAGCAGGTGCGCGATCTGATCGCCTCCATGCGCGACTGCGTCGGCCGCCCGGACGCTCCGGTCTTTGTCGATCAGGAGGGCGGGCGGGTGCAGCGTCTGCGCCCGCCGCTCGCGCCGAACTATCCCAATGCGGCGGCTATCGGCGCCCTTTATGCCGAGGATCGTCAGGCGGGATTGCGCGCGGCCTGGCTGATGTCGCGCCTTCACGCTTTTGACCTTGGGCGCCTCGGGTTTTCCGCCGATTGCCTGCCGGTTCTCGACGTTCCGGTACCCGGTGCGCATGACGTGATCGGCAATCGCGCTTATGATCAGGATCCCGAAGCAGTTGCGGCGCTCGGCCGTGCCGCGGCGGAAGGCCTCTTGGCAGGCGGCATTCTTCCCGTGATGAAGCATATTCCGGGCCATGGACGGGCAGGGGCCGACAGCCACAAGGCGCTGCCGCGTGTGGATGCTTCTCTTGAAGAACTCCGCGCACGTGATTTTGTGCCGTTCAAGGCGCTTTCCGGCCTGCCGATGGCAATGACGGCGCACGTGGTCTACACGGCGATCGACCCTGACAATCCTTCCACGACCTCTGCCCGCGTCATTTCGGAGATCATCCGGGGCGAAATCGGCTTTGACGGGCTGCTTATGAGCGACGATGTGTCGATGCACGCGCTCTCTGGGGATTTCGGCGCGCGGGCACAGGCAATCCTTGCGGCTGGCTGCGATCTCGTCCTTCACTGCAACGGGGTGATGGACGAGATGCGCACCATCGCCCAACGAACGCCGGATTTGAAGGGCAAGGGCTTGGCACGAGCGGCAAAGGCGCTGGCAGCATGCCCTACAGGCGATGGTGCTGACGAAGTGACTGTCCGCGCAGAATTTGAACGTTTTTTCGAGGCTACGGCCTAGGAGAGAAGGGAAGCGGGTTGTCCGAGACGGCAGAGCAGACAGGAGGCAAGGCAGGAAAGCCTATCCCCATGGACAAGCTGTGGGCGGAGGAGGCGTCGGAGCGCGGCGTCTCGGAGCCGGTCCTTGCCGTCGATGTCGAAGGCTTCGAGGGACCGCTCGACCTGCTGCTTCACCTTGCTCGCAGTCAGAAGGTCGATCTCGCGCGAATCTCGGTGCTCGCGCTCGCGGAGCAATATCTGCAATTCATCGAACGCGTGCGGCAAATGCGGCTGGAGCTTGCCGCGGACTATCTCGTGATGGCTGCCTGGCTGGCCTACCTCAAGTCGCGGCTGCTCATTCCCAAGCAAAAGGGGGACGAGGAACCGACCGGCGAGGAGATGGCGGCGCTGCTTCAGTTCCGCCTGAAGCGGCTCGAAGCCATGCGGGATGCCGCGACGCGCCTCATCAACCGCAACCGGCTCGGTCGCGACGTCTTTGCGCGCGGTATGCCGGAACCGATCGTCGTTGAAAAGAAAAGCGCTTTTTCCGCGACCCTCTACGACCTTCTCACGGCCTATGCTTCGCAGCGCCAGCGGCGTGCGATCACGAACGTACAGATCGCCAAGCGGGGCGTGTGGTCGCTCAAGCAGGCGCGCGAGATCCTCACCCGCCTCGTCGGCGAGCTTAAAGATTGGACTGCGCTCGACCGCTTCCTCATCACCTATCTCGCGCGGCCCGAGGAGCGCGCCACCGCAATCGCCAGCACCTTTGCCGCCTCGCTGGAACTCGTGCGCGAAGGAGCACTGGAAATTCGCCAGCAGGAGCCGTTCGCGCCCATCTACATGCGAGGCGGTGCTAAAGCTCTCGAGAAAGCAGAGACAGCGCCATGACCGAATCTGCGAATGTCATTCCCTTCGTGGACGAGGACGCGAGGACCGATGAGGTGGAAACCAGAGGTCCTTCGAGCGTAGCCTTTGCCGAGGCCAAGCGCATGGCCGAAGCACTGGTGTTCGCAAGTGCCGAGCCGGTGTCCACGAAAGCACTTGCCGAACGCTTGCCCGACGGGATCGACATAAAGGCCGTCATGGAGGATTTGAAGCAGGATTACGCACAGCGCGGCGTTAATCTGGTACGGGTGGAGGACGCCTGGGCCTTTCGCACTGCCGGCGATCTGTCCTTCCTTTTGAGCCGCGATGCGGTGCAGCAGCGGAAATTGTCACGCGCCGCGCTCGAGATGCTCGCCGTCATCGCCTATCACCAGCCCGTCACCCGCGCCGAAATCGAGGAGATCCGCGGCGTCGAGACTTCGAAGGGAACGCTCGACCTGCTTCTGGAAACCGGTTGGATCAGGATGCGCGGCCGCCGCCGTACGCCGGGCCGGCCGGTGACCTACGGCACGACGCGGGAATTTCTCGACCATTTCGGGCTTGAGGAACTGCGCGACCTTCCGGGACTTGACGAACTCAAGGGAGCGGGCCTGCTTTCCGCACGCATGCCGGCCAACTTCTCCGTGCCGCAGCCGCTGGCCGATCCCGATGCGTTGACGGAGGACGAGGATCCGCTGACCGACATCGATCTTGAGGAACTCGGCCTGTTGACTCCGCGGGTCGAGGGTGATTGACCCCCCGTGTCGCGGACGTGTCCGCGTGAGGGTCAAATAAGAGAATGCCGAAGGCATGAGCGAAACGGTGGAAAAGCCGGCGCGAGTAACAGCCGGAGTGACCTTTGCCGCCCGTCTGGCGTTCGATGGAATCACGCACCGCTTTGCACCGGGTCAAACGACGCTCGACAACGTGACGCTCGCTGCCGAGCCTGGCGAAGTTCTTTGCCTCCTGGGGCCATCCGGCTCCGGCAAGACAACACTTTTGAGGATCGCCGCCGGCATCGAGAGCCAGACCAGCGGGCGCGTGCTCCTCAACGATCGGGAGATTGCCGGCCCGAACGTTTTCCTGCCGCCCGAGCAGCGGTCCATCGGCCTCGTCTTCCAGGATTTCGCCCTCTTTCCGCACCTGACCATCCTCGAAAATGTCCGTTTCGGGCTGACGGCGCTTTCACGCGAGGAGGCAAAGCGCGAGGCCATGATAGCGCTCACGCGGGTCGGACTGGAGCGTTATGCATCGTCCTACCCCCATATTCTCTCGGGTGGCGAGCAGCAGCGCGTGGCGCTTGCGCGGGCGCTGGCGCCGAGGCCGGCCGTCCTTTTGATGGACGAGCCCTTTTCCGGCCTCGATTCGAGGCTAAAGGATACAGTGCGCGCGGAAACACTCTCCATCCTCCGCCAGAGTAGGGCAACGGCCATCGTGGTGACCCACGATGCGGAGGAGGCGATGAGAATGGGCGATCGCATCGCGCTTCTCAAGCGCGGGCGTATGGTGCAGGCGGGAACGGCGGAGGAGCTTTACCTCAAACCGGCGGATCTCTTCGTTGCGGGGTTCTTCTCCGAACTCAACCTGTTCGATTCGCGGGTGAGGAACGGGATGGCTGAGACTCCTGTCGGCCAATTTGCCGCACCGGGCTGGGCCGAAGGCGATGCCGTCACCGTGGCGATACGGCTTTCCGGTTTCGATGTGGTGGAAAGCGGTGGCAACGTGGAGGCAAGGGTGATCTCACGCCGGTTTCTCGGCGTTGTCGAGCTTCTCGAACTTGCCGTGCCCGGAGCGGAGGAACATGTGCGGGCACGCGTGCGCGCCGGTCAGCTTCCGCCGGGGCGGCGCGATATATGGATGAATGTGCGCCCCAGTGACGTTCTAGTGTTTGAAAGACGGCGCGAAAGCGCATAAATCAGGAAACGATCAATCAGGCAAAGAGATCAAACATGGGTTCCTTCTCGATCTGGCACTGGCTTATCGTGCTCGTGGTGGTGCTGCTCCTGTTCGGGCGCGGCAAGATTCCCGAGTTGATGGGCGACATGGCCAAGGGCATCAAGAATTTCCGCAAGGGAATGAGCGACGATGCCGACGACACCAAGACGGTGGAACACCGCGTCGACGAGCCGGCGAATGAGGTGAAGCAGAAGGCGACGAAGAGCTAAGCCCTCGGCCTTCTTCGGATACTTTCACGATGCTTGAACTCGGCTGGTCCGAAATACTTGTCATTGCGATCGTGCTGATCGTCGTTGTCGGGCCGAAGGACCTGCCGCGGGTTCTGCGCAGCTTCGGCCGCACGACCGCGAAGCTGCGTGCCATGGCCGGCGATTTCCGCCGCCAGTTCGACGAGGCCCTGCGCGAGGCGGAACTCGACGATGTTAAGGGACTTGCGGACGATCTAAAGAAATTCGATCCGCGGTCGGAAATCCGCAAGCATCTCAGCCCGCTCGCCGAGGCTGGCAGGGACATTCGCGCCGGGCTCGAGACAGCAGCGAAGCCGAAGCCTGCTGCAGCCAGCACCCCGGCTTCCGAGCCGCAGGCGGCCGCGCCGCTGAAGAACGGTGCCGCCAATCTGCCGGGTGAAACGCCATCAGTCTCTGCAGCCCCGGTGCCTGCCGCGGCGAAAGCATCTGCAACGGTTGAAACCGCTGCACCGGTCGCCAAGCCGAAGCGTACAGCCGCGAAGAAGGCAACTGCATCCAAAGCGGCCGCAAAGCCGGCCGCGGAAAAGCCTGCGACGCGCAAGAAGAAGACGACAGGAACCGTGCCGTGAGCGCCCGTAGAGACGAGGACGACGAGATCGAAAAGTCGTCCGCACCGCTCATCGAACATCTGATCGAGTTGCGATCGCGGCTCATCTGGGCGATCGGCGCCTTTTTCATCGCTTTCCTCGCCTGCTTTTTCTTCGCCAAGGAGATCTTCAATCTTCTCGTGATCCCCTTTCAGTGGGCGAGCCAGTGGGCCGGGCTCAATTCCGAACAGGTGGACCTCATCTATACGGCGCCGCAGGAATTCTTCTTCACCCAGATCAAGCTCGCCATGTTCGGCGGTCTGGTGCTCGCCTTCCCCATGATCGCCACGCAGGTGTACAAGTTCGTGGCCCCCGGTCTCTACCGGAACGAACGGCGCGCATTCCTGCCGTTCCTTATCGCCTCGCCCGTTCTCTTTCTCATCGGGGCGGCGCTTGTCTATTTCTTCTTCACCCCGATGGTGATGTGGTTCTTCCTGTCGATGCAGCAGGTCGGGCCCGACAACGAGGTGCAGATTTCGCTCCTGCCGCGCGTTTCGGAATATCTCGGCCTGATCATGACGCTCATCCTGTCCTTCGGGCTCGTATTCCAGTTGCCCGTGGTGACGACCCTGATGGCCCGCGTCGGACTCCTTTCTTCGCAGGCGCTTGCCGACAAGCGCAAGGTTGCCATCGTCGCGGCCTTCGTGGTCGCAGCCGTTCTCACCCCACCGGACCCCGTGAGCCAGATCGGTCTTGCGCTTCCAACCATCCTTCTCTACGAGGTCTCCATCTGGAGCGCCCGGATGGTCGAGCGCAAACGCGAGGAAGAACGACTGGCTGCCGAGGCCGCCGCCGAAGCGGAAGAGAACGCCGCCGCTCCTGCGGATGCCGGAACAAGCGCCGGCTCAGCTTGAGCACGTTCCATTGCGTTGAGCTATCCTTCCGGGCGGTCGCTGGACCGTTTTTCAAACCCGGATTTCAATCATGCTCGATATCAGATGGATTCGCGAGAACCCCGAAGCTCTAGTGGACGCGCTCAGGAAGCGCGGGCAGTCGGAGGCGGAAGCGCGGTCCACGGTGGAAGCGGTCGTTGCCGCCGATGAGGAGCGCCGCTCGCACCTGACAAGGCTCCAGGAGGCGCAGGAACGTCGCAACGACGCCTCCAAGGAGATCGGTAGGGCGATGGGCGCCGGCGACAGGGAGACGGCCGAGAGGCTGAAAGCCGAGGTGGCCGATCTCAAGGGGTTCATCCAGAACGGCGAGGCCAAAGAGCGCGAGCTGGACGAGAGGCTGCGCGATCTGCTCGCAAGCATCCCCAACGTTCCGCGCGACGACGTGCCGATGGGCCCGGACGAGAGCGCGAATGTGGAGGTCCGCAGGGTGGGGGAAGCCAAGCTCCCCAACTGGGCGAAGGAGCATTTCGAGATTGGCGAGGCGCTCGGCCTCATGGATTTCGAACGTGCGGCGAAGATTTCCGGCGCGCGTTTTACGGTGCTTTCGGGACAGCTTGCACGGCTTGAACGCGCGCTCGGCCAGTTCATGCTCGACCTGCACACGACCGAGCACGGCTACACGGAAGTACAGCCGCCGCTTCTGGTGCGCGACGAAGCCATGTTCGGAACGGGGCAACTGCCGAAGTTTTCCGATGATCTCTTCCGGACGTCGAAAGCCGGCGAGTTTTCGTTCTCGGAGGACGAGATCTACGGCGAGGCGCTGAAGAACGTGACGGAAGCACGGGGCGCCAACGATTTTCCGCAGATCGAGCTTTTCCGTGAAATGGATCGGCTCAGGCGCCAGCGGGAAGCGCCGACGCGCCTATGGCTCATACCCACGGCCGAGGTCCCGCTGACCAACCTTGTTCGCGAGGAAATCCTCGATGGGGAGAAACTTCCCTTGCGTTTCACCGCGCTCACTCCGTGCTTCCGCTCCGAAGCCGGGTCGGCCGGGCGCGATACGCGCGGCATGCTGCGCCAGCATCAGTTTGACAAGGTCGAGCTCGTGTCGATCACAGACGCTGAAAGCTCGCTCGATGAGCATGAGCGCATGACGGCCTGTGCGGAGGAGGTCTTGAAGCGCCTTGGCCTGCCGTTCCGCACTGTCGTGCTTTGCACCGGGGACATGGGCTTCGGTTCGCAGAAGACCTATGACATCGAGGTTTGGCTCCCGGGCCAGAAGACGTATCGCGAGATTTCGTCCTGCTCGGTCTGCGGCGATTTCCAGGCGCGCCGCATGAATGCGCGCTATCGTGCTGCGGGCGAAAAGCAGCCTCGCTTCGTGCACACTCTGAACGGTTCGGGCGTCGCCATCGGCCGTGCGCTGATCGCGGTGATGGAAAACTACCAGAACGAGGATGGCAGCATTAGCATTCCCGAAATCCTGCAGCCTTATATGGGTGGCCTGAAGAAGATCGAAGCGGCGAGGGGCTGACGTGCGGATTCTCCTCACCAATGACGACGGCATTCACGCGGAAGGCCTGGTAGTCCTCGAGCGAATTGCAAGAACGCTGTCCGACGACGTGTGGGTGGTGGCGCCCGAGACCGACCAGTCCGGTTACTCCCATTCACTCTCGCTGTCCGAACCTCTGCGCATGCGCAAGATCGACGATCGTCACTTCGCGCTGCGGGGCACGCCGACCGACTGTGTCATCATGGGCGTGCGGATGGTGATGAACTCTCCGCCGGACCTGATCCTTTCCGGCGTCAACAACGGAACGAACCTTGCAGATGACGTCACCTATTCAGGCACGGTGGCGGGCGCGATGGAGGGCACCCTGCTTGGTATCCGCTCCATAGCGCTTAGCCAGGGTTACGAATTCGCGGAGGATGTGCGTAGGGTTCCCTGGGAGACCACCGAGGCTCTGGGACCGGCTCTTTTGAAAAAGCTGGTAGAGGTTCCGCTCCCGCAGGGCGTATTCCTGAACGTCAATTTCCCGCGTTGTGCGCCGGAGCAGGTAAAGGGCACCCGGGTCACCTCCCAGGGCAAGCTGATTCACGGACTCTGGATCGAGGAGCGCCGCGATGGCCGTGGCTTTCCGTATTACTGGCTGCGCTTCGGCCGCGAGGAATCGGAGGTGCGCGAGGGAAGCGACCAGGCCGCGGTGCGCGACGGCTATATTTCCGTTTCCCCTCTCCATCTCGATCTGACCGCGCACGAGGTGCGAGACAGGTTGACGAGAGCACTTGCATGACGGGAAGCAGCGACGAAAGGGAGGGGTTCGCCGCCTTCATGCTGCGCATGCGGGCGCGCGGCATCGACTCCAAAGAACTCTTTGCGGCGATGGAAGCCACGCCGCGCTCAGGCTTCGTGCCTGCGGAATGGCAGAACTGGATCTGGTCAAACCGCACCGTGCCGATCGAATGCGGCGAGACATTCGAGGGCTGCGATTTACACGGTTCCGTCCTCCACGCTCTCGACTTGAAGCCGGGCGTGCGTGTGCTGGAGGTTGGAACGGGCTCCGGCTACACCTCCGCCATAATGGCGCGTATGGCTGAGCGCGTGCTGACGCTGGATCGCTACAAGACGCTTTGCGAGCAGGCGCGTCTGCGCCATGAAGCCTTCGGGCTTTCCAATATCGTCGTCCGCCAGGCTGACGGTTCGGAAGGAGCCGCCGACGGTCCGTTCGACCGGATCGTCGTCTGGGCCGCGTTCGAGGAGCCTCCGCGGCGCTTCGTCGATTTTCTTGCAAGCGGCGGCGTGATGGTTGCGCCCATCGGGCCGGGCGATGATGTGCAGATAATGGCAAAATTCACCAAGATCGGCAGCAGATTCGAGCGAGTCGATCTCGAGCCGGTGCGACTGCAGCCTTTGATGAAGGGGGTGGCCCAGGCTCTTTGAGCCGCTGATGTCCTCAATTGCGTGAAGTTTCCGAGATTTAACTGCCCGGTAAGATTAACGCGCTTTAATCAGGCAGGGATAACGAAGGGAATTGCGCGGGTAGCCTCATGCTCTTGGGAATTAGACAGCGACACAGGACATTGCTTGCAAGGGGCGGGGCTGTTCTTTTGGTCGGCGGCCTGGCAGCAGGGTGCAGTGCAGGAAACCTCACGGACGGGCTGACGACCAGTTCGACCGCGCCCGTCACCGTGGCACAAGCGAATCAGCCCTATCCTGGCGATGTGAGGGTGGTGCGCCCAAAGGCGGAAGTGGGCGGTGGGGGCTTCTCGCAGAGCGCCGCACCTGTTTCTCCGCTTCCTCCCCCTTCCACGCCGGCAGCGTCCACCTACGCCGCGCCCGTTTCGTCCGGCACGATTTCCTCCTCGACGCTTCCGCCTCCCAGCGGCAGTCAGAACGCCGCACCCGCATACAGTGCTCCTTCCCCGCAACAGGCAGCAGCTCCGGTGCAGCCGGATCGGCGCCCGGTGGAGCAGGCAGCCGTCACGTCACTGCCGAAACAGCAGGCTACGCGCCAGGATCGGGCGTCCGGCGGCACGTACACGGTCGCTTCCGGCGATACGCTTTACGGTATCGCGCGCAAGACCGGCGTCAGCGTAGCGGCTCTGAAGCAGGCAAACGCTCTTCCCGCCGACGGTTCGATCCGCATCGGTCAGAAGCTCTCCATTCCCGGCGCGTCCACCGTGGCGGCAGCGGCTCCCGCGAAGGCTGCCCAGCCTGTGAAGGCCAGCCTTCCGGCCGTCAAGCCTTCCGCCAAGCCGGCCGCCGCTCCCGTAACCGTTGCGGAGAACAAGCCCAAGTCCGAGCCTGCTGAAGAGGCGCCTCGCGTGACTGCGTATCAGCCGCCCGTCGAGTCGAAGCCCAAGGCGGTGGAAGCCGTGGACCAGACTGAGGTGGCAGCGCTTCCGCCTGAATCGACCGGGGTGGGCCGGCTGCGTTGGCCGGCACAGGGCCGTGTCATCAGCGGCTTCGGCAGCAATGGCGGGAGCAGGAATGATGGCATCGATATCGCCGTCCCTGCGGGCACGTCCGTCCATGCCGCTGAAAACGGGGTTGTGATTTATGCCGGCGACGGCCTGAAGGGCTTCGGCAATACGGTCCTCGTGCGCCACGAAGATGGGCTCGTAACGGTCTATGGTCACGCCTCGGACCTGAAGGTGAAGCGCGGCGACAAGGTGCGGCGGGGGCAGGAGATCGCGCTTTCCGGCATGACCGGTGATGCCGATCGGCCCAAGCTTCACTTCGAAGTTCGCAAAGGCACGACTCCTGTCGATCCTATGACGTATCTCCAGTAGGGTAGGGCGGGCTTTGTTCCGCCCGCTTCCTGTAAGTACGTGCAGGTTTCCCACGAGTCTAATCTTCGAGCGCTGGCTCTAATCCTTGAGCTTACACCCCAGTCTGCCAGCGAGATCCTGGACAAACTGCCAGGCCACGCGGCCTGAGCGGCTCCCACGTGTGGTTGCCCACTCGAGCGCTTCGCCGCGCAAGGTTTCCGGATCGACGGGCAAGTCGTGATAGCGCGCATAGCCATCGATCATGGCGAGATATTCGTCCTGGGAGCATTTGTGGAAACCGAGCCACAGGCCGAAGCGATCCGATAGCGAGACTTTCTCCTCCACCGCCTCTGAAGGATTGATGGCGGTCGAGCGCTCGTTCTCGATCATGTCGCGCGGAAGCAGATGCCGCCGGTTCGAGGTAGCGTAGAGAATGACGTTTTCAGGCCGGCCTTCGACTCCGCCTTCCAGCACTGCCTTCAGTGATTTGTAGGACGTGTCATCGTGGTCGAAGGAAAGGTCGTCGCAGAACAGAATGAACCGGTATGGTGCCGCTTTCACCAGCGCCATCAGTTTCGGAAGGGTCTCGATGTCCTCGCGGTGGATTTCGACCAGCTTGAGGTTCGCTTCGCCGGCGCTTTTGCCTCGATTGATCTGCGCATGGACCGCCTTGACCAGCGATGATTTGCCCATTCCGCGCGCGCCCCAGAGGAGGGCGTTGTTGGCCGGCAGACCCGCGGCAAAACGGCGCGTGTTGTCGAGCAGGATGTCCCGCACGTGGTCCACGCCCTGAATGAGGCTTAGGTCGACCCGGTTCACTCGGGAAACGGGCTGCAGCTCATGGCTCTCGGCCTGCCAGACGAAGCAATCCGCTGCGTCGAACCGGGGAGCGGGTGCCGGGGGAGGGGCTATACGCGACACCACCTCGATCAGGCGCTCGAGTTTCTCGTTCAACGCTTCGATGCTCTTGTCCGACATGGCGGCTTCCATTGCATGAGTACCGTACGGTACGGTTCTGTCACATGGCCTGATCCTTTGCAAGCCGCCGGAACGGGAAAGCGGTACGCTTGTGGGACCCGTGAGAGGAACAGTTGCAAAGAAGGGCTGAACATCTATATTCCGCGCAGTTTTCCGGGCCCCCGCGCCCCTCGCTTTTTGGGAGTTCTTCATGTTTGTGACACCGGCATATGCCCAGGCGGCGGCAGGAGCACCGGACATCTTTGTCAGCATTCTGCCCTTTGTGCTGATCTTCGTTATCATGTACTTTCTCATCATCCGGCCGCAGCGCCAGCAGATGAAGAAGCGCGCTGAGATGCTCTCCAACGTTCGGCGCGGTGATACGGTGATTACCGGAGGCGGGCTTGTTGGCAAGGTCACGAAGGTGATCAACGACAATGAGTTGGAAATCGATCTCGGCGGCGGTGTGAAGGTGACGGCGTTGCGCTCCACGCTTGCCGATGTGCGCGTGAAGGGCGAACCTGCGTCAGCGGAAAAGGCCACCAAATAGCCCGCTTTAAGGCAGATTGCAGGACCGGTCTCTTGCGGGGCCGGCCTGAACAACAAGAGACACCATGCTACATTTCTCGCGCTGGCAGACCTTCTTCATTTGGCTGATCGTGGCGCTCGGCTTCGCCTACGCTGCCCCCAACGTCATCCCCCCTTCCTATCTTTCCTCGCTGCCCAGTTGGGCTCCGTCGCGCCCGATGACGCTTGGCCTCGACCTGCAGGGGGGCTCGCATATGCTCCTCCAGGTCGATCGGGGCCAACTGGTTGCCGAACGCCTCGTCAGCGCGCGGGATGATGTGCGCAGGCTGCTGCGGGACCAGCAGATCGGTTATACGGGTCTTTCCACCGGCAACCAGTTCGTGCAGGTGCGCATCCGTGACGATTCGCAGGTGGATGCTGCCAGACAAGCACTCAATGAGCTGGTGCAGCCGGTCTCAGGCGGCCTTTTCGGCACCACCTCGATCCGCGAGTTCGAGCTGACCGAGCCTGAGCCCGGTCTTTTGCGGCTTGCCCTCACCGAAGAAGGTATCCGCCACCGGCTTTCTCTTGCAGTCACGCAGTCGATCGAAGTTGTCAGCCGACGGGTCAACGAGCTTGGCACCACGGAACCGATTATCCAGCGGCAAGGCGAAGACCGCATCCTGGTGCAGGTGCCCGGCCTCGACGACCCGCAGCGTCTCAAGGACATTCTCGGAACGACGGCCAAGCTGACCTTCCAGATGGTCGATCAGTCCATGCCCGTGCAGGAGGCCATCAACGGTCGCCCGCCGGCGGGTTCCTCCGTGATGTACTCCCAGGACAATCCGCCTGTTCCCTACCTCATCGAGGACCGGGTGATCGTTTCGGGCGAGAATCTGGTCGATGCACAGGCAAGCTTCGACCAGCGGACCGGTGAGCCGGTCGTCACCTTCCGCTTCGACACGCGCGGCGCCACGCGCTTCGGTCAGGCGACGCAGCAGAATGTGGGGCGACTCTTCGCCATCATTCTGGACGACAAGGTCGTGTCAGCGCCGCAGATCCGCGAGCCGATCCTCGGCGGTACCGGGCAGATTTCCGGCAATTTCACCGTTCAGAGCGCCAACGATCTCGCCGTCCTCTTGCGCGCGGGTGCGCTGCCTGCCGACCTGACCATTGTCGAGGAGCGGACCGTTGGCCCCGGCCTTGGCCAGGATTCCATCGATGCCGGCAAGATGGCGGCCATTATCGGCTCCATTCTTGTCGTCCTCTTCATGTTCGCCGCCTATGGCTTCCTGGGCTTCATCGCAAACATCGCCCTGGCAGCGAACGTCGTGCTGATCATTGCCGTGCTTTCAGTGCTCGGCGCGACGCTGACACTGCCCGGCATTGCCGGCATCGTGCTCACCGTCGGCATGGCGGTCGACTCCAACGTGCTCATCTACGAGCGCATCCGCGAGGAGCGAAGGCAGGGGCGGTCCTTGGTCCAGTCGCTCGACCAGGGGTTCCAGAAGGCGCTTGCGACCATTGTCGATTCCAACATCACGACCCTGATCGCTGCCGTCGTCCTTTTCTTCCTGGGCTCCGGCCCGGTCCGCGGCTTTGCCGTGACACTTGCGATCGGTATCATAACCACCGTCTTCACCGCATTCACGCTGACGCGCTGGCTCGTTGCTCTATGGCTGCGGCGCAGCCACCCGAAGGATTTGCCGCGCGGCTATATCCGCCTGGTGCCGGAAGTCACCCGCATTCCCTTCATGAAGGTGCGGCTTCAGGTCTTTGTCTTTTCGCTCATGCTCTGTGTGGCGTCGGTGGCGCTCCTCTTCACCATGAAGCCCAATTTCGGCATCGACTTCACCGGCGGCACGCTCATTGAAGTTCGCGCCAAGTCCGGAGAGGCCGATATCGGCGACATCAGACAGCGGCTGTCGGAGGCAGGTATCGGCGAAGCGCAGGTGCAGGGTTTCGGCACGACGAGCGACGCACTCATCCGGCTCGGCGTCGCGCCCGACACGGGTGAGGAATCCGGCAACAGCATGGTGCGCAACGCCCAAGAAGCGCTGTCGGCCGACTATGATATCAGGCGCACGGAATTGGTCGGTCCTGCCGTTTCCGATGAGCTTGCCTGGACCGCTATCATGGGCGTGCTCGTCGCAATGGCCGGCATCCTGGTTTATGTCTGGGTTCGGTTCGAGTGGCACTTCGCGCTCGGTGCCATCATCACGACCACGAATGACATTATCCTGACCCTTGGTTTCCTGACCATCACGCAGCTCCAGTTCGACTTGTCGACGGTTGCGGCCATCCTCACGATCGTGGGCTATTCTCTGAATGATACGGTCGTCATCTATGATCGTGTTCGCGAGAATCTCAGGCGCTACAAGAAGATGCCTCTCGGCCAGCTTCTTGACCTCTCGGACAATGAGATGCTCTCGCGCACAACCATGACGTCCGTAACCACGATTCTGGCCTTGCTCGCCCTGTTCATATTCGGCGGCGAGGTCATTCGCTCCTTCGTGGCTTCGATGCTCTTCGGCGTGGTGATCGGAACGTTCTCCTCGATCTTCGTCGCCGCACCGATACTCATATTGTTCAAGCTGCGTCCGGTGAGTGGCCCGGTGGTGGAGGTAGAGCAAGGTGTAAGCAGCGGTGACACGGCAACGCACGTTCCGACTCGTTGATGGCTGACGGACCTCAGATACGTGCGGCCCATTTCCCGGGCCGCGCTCCTATAGACGCCTACGGGAATGGCGGGTTCCGCTTTGCCGACATGTCGCATCGCGGCTCGCTGCTTTGCCTGCCGTCCGGCATCTATGGCTGGGAAGCGGAGAATGTCGGCTCTCTTTCGGCAGCGGATTTTTCCCGCCCGCTGGAGGAGGCTCAGGAGATCCGGATCCTTCTCGTGGGCACCGGTCCTGCCTTGAAGCCACTGCCGGCAGGGCTGCGCCAGGTTCTCAAGGAGGCAGGAATGGCGGTCGAGGTCATGTCCACGGGAGCCGCGGTGCGCACATACAACGTGCTTCTCGCGGAAGAGAGAGCGGTTGCCGCCGCGCTAATCGCCGTCGACTGAGATGTCGCCCGCCGAAACCGAGGCGGCCCGGATCGTGCGCGAGGCCGATCCCGATCGCTACCTCGCAGCACTCTATGCACCGCAGGAGCGGCGTGGGGCGCTCCTCGCTCTCTATGCCTTCAACGTCGAGATTGCCGCTGTGCGGGATCGCATCCGCCAGCCACTTACGGGCGAAATCCGCCTGCAATGGTGGCGCGACGCAATCGGCGCGGCTGCGGACCCGGCCGCCGCTGCCGGTCATCCTGTGGCTGCGGCGCTCCTTGATACCATTCGGACCCATAACCTGCCCCTCAATGCGTTCTCGAACATGATCGAGGCACGCATCTTCGATCTTTACGACGACCCGATGCCGAGCCGGACCGATCTGGAAGGCTATTGCGGAGAGACCGCCTCGGCACTCATCCAGCTATCTGCACTTGTGCTCGATCCGGAAGCGGCTGTCCGGACGGCGGCGCTTGCCGGTCATGCCGGCTGCGCGCAGGCGATTGCCGGGCTGCTGCTGCTTCTGCCGCTCCACCGCCGCCGCGGACAATGCTACATTCCGCTCGACCTCCTGCAGGCGGTCGGGACAACCCGCGACGGACTCGTCTCCGGAGACGACAGGGAAGGAGCGGCGCGAGCCGTGATGGCAATGGCAGCGCTGGGGCGCGAACATTTTGACGCCTTCAGGCGCGAGGCGAGGGCCCTGCCCACCACCTTGAGGCCCGCCTACCTTCCGCTTGCACTTACTGGCGCCTATCTCGATCGCATCCAGGCCGGTGCGGTTGATCCGCTTGAGGAAAGCGCTTCTCTCACGGCACTGCGTCGCCACTGGCTCCTCCTGAAAGGCGCGTTGCGCGGCTGGTGAGCCGAAGGAGGCTGCGACGCCGAAAACCTGTGGGCCAGGTCACGGGATTGCAACCCGCCCCATTTCCGCCGCGCTGTTTTGGTGTCTGATGCCGTTTTCATTTAAGCTTTTTCAAAGATGAGGAACCCGCGATGACGGCGCTGGCTGACCAAAAGCACAATGATACGGGTTGGCGCCATGTGATGGTGGAGATGATCGTTGGTCTCCGGGCCGCGATACTTCGTTTTCCCATTCCTACGCTTTTCCTGCTCGCAGCTACTCTCGAAGCAAACCTCCAAATCGCCGACATCGATCTCTTCGACATTGACGGTAATACCGACACCGTTGATCCCGAGCTTGTCTTCGGTCTGCTGAGCGGAGCGCTGGCGGCACTTGCCGCAGCCCTCTTCGGGGAAGCGCGCGGAATTTCCTCCAGGACGCGATCGGCGATCGCGATTCTGGCCGGTCTTGGTGCGTCGGCGTTGGTTGCGTTCGCTGATACGTTCCTGACGATCGAGTGGACGCTTCTTCCCGCTTTTGTCGGCCTGGTGCTGGTTGCACCATTCCTTTGGCGTGGATCCAGCGGCTCCTTCTGGATGTTTTCTGCGCGCGTGGCCTTCGCCGCCCTGCTCGGTATTCTCGCGCTGTTGCTCTTTGCCGGCGGAATTTCGGCCATTCTGGCGAGCCTGACCGTTCTCTTCGGCCTGGAGGTGCCCGATGATCTCTATGCCCATGTCTGGGCATCCACCGGGCTCTTTGCCGCTCCGCTTTTCGCGATGGGTCAGATCCCCGACGAGTTCGACGAACAGCCGAGCCTTGCCATGGCGGGCTTCATGGATCGCGGCATGCGGGCGCTCGGCGATTTCGTGGCTGCGCCGCTCTTGATCATCTATGCTGTCATCCTGCACCTTTACGCCTTGAAGATCGTGTTGACTGGCGAAGTGCCGGAAGGCCAGATCGGCTGGCTGGTGCTCGTCTACGGCCTTTGCATCTTTGGCGCGCTTCTGGTCATCAACCCGTTTTTCGATCGCGCGCGAGCTCCCACGCGGCTCTTCCTGCGGCTCTGGCCGTTCTTCCTGCCGGTTCCGCTGGTGCTGCTGTTCTATGCCTTGACGGTGCGCGTGGGGGAATACGGTATTACACCGGAGCGCTATTTGCTCGGACTGTTTGGCCTGGTCACCGCGGTTACCCTTGCCTTTCAGATCTGGCCACGCCTGCGCGGCGACATAAGGTTGATCGCGGCCCTTCCGGTCATCGCGCTCATTTTCGGCAGCTTCGGGCCGCAGGGCGCGTTGGGCGTCTCGCTTTCAAGCCAGGCCTCGCGCTTTCTTGATATTGTCAGGAATCCGCCTGTGGAAGGAAAACAACATCAGGAGGCGCTTGCCGCTCTCGGCTTTCTCGACGCGCATCACGCATTGGCGCGCGTTGCACCGGACGGCACGGACACCTCCTACGAAGCAGGTGAAGGCTATCGCGCTGTCGCCGAGGCCTGGGGGCTGGATCCGCTGCGTCCGGCCAGCGGCCCGCGCGGATACATGATTGCCGACAGCTCCAATCCCTCGGCTTTCGCAGCGCAGGGTTTCGACACCATTGTCCAGAATCTCCAGCTTGCTGTTTCTGCAGATCCCGTCACCGTTCGCCTTCCAGGGGGGCAGGCGCTCGCCTTTGCGCTTGAGGAGAATGCGCTGGTCGTGAAGGTGGGCGAGGAAGAGCAGCGTTTTCCGATTGCGCCCGGGCAGATCGAAAGCATGGCGCATGGTGAACGCGCCAGTGAGCCCCTGAAGATTTCGCTTGAGTCCAATGGCCGGCGGATCGTGCTCGTTCCGTCCTATCTCTATGCCGATATCGGCGAACCGTCGCGCCTGCAGAACCTTCAGGGCACGCTTCTGCTGCGCGCGCAGGACTGGAAGAGTTAGCCGCTACTCTGCCGCCGCCCGCGTCTCGATACCGAGCCACGCGCGGCAGTCCGCAAGCGCACGCGCCGTGATCGCGCGTTTCTTGGCGAGGGTCTTCTCCTTGCCGCGCAGGCGCTTTCCTTCCACCTTGGGTGCTTCGATCGGTGGGAAGAGGCCGAAATTGATGTTCATCGGCTGGAACGAACGCTTCCCCGGCTCGTCAGCCGACAGGATGTGCCCGCCGGTGATGTGATTGATCAGTGCGCCGAAGGCGGTGGTGGCCGGAGGTGGCGTCACTGGTCGGCCGAGGCGTTCTGCAGCCGCGAAGCGGCCGGCCATGAGCCCCATCGCGGCGCTTTCCACATAGCCCTCGCAACCGGTGATCTGGCCGGCAAATCTCAGGCCCGGCCGCGACTTCAGTTGCAATGTGCCGTCGAGCAATGCCGGAGAGTTGATGTAGGTATTGCGATGGAGCCCTCCGAGACGGGCGAACTCGGCATTCTCGAGACCTGGAATCATGCGGAAGATGCGCACCTGCTCGCCGTATTTCAGCTTCGTCTGAAAGCCGACCATATTGTAAAGCGTACCCAGGGCATTATCCTGACGCAGTTGCACGACGGCATAGGGCTTCTCGTCCGGCTTGTGCGCGTTGGTGAGCCCCATGGGTTTCATGGGGCCGTGACGCAACGTCTCCGGCCCACGCTCCGCCATCACTTCGATGGGCAGGCAGCCATCGAAATAGGGCGTACCCTCCCATTCCTTGAAGGCGGTCTTGTCTCCATCGAGCAGGGCCTGCACGAAGGCTTCGTACTCGGCCTTGTTCATGGGGCAGTTGATGTAATCCTTGCCTGTGCCGCCTGGGCCCGCCTTGTCGTAGCGGGATTGGAACCAGCAGATGTTCATGTCGATCGTGTCGAAATGCACGATCGGCGCGATCGCGTCGAAAAAGGCGAGCGCTTCCGCTCCGGTGGCTTCCCGGATCGCCTCCGCAAGGGCGGGCGAGGTGAGGGGGCCGGTGGCAATGATCGCCTGATCCCATTCTGCGGGCGGGAGGCCGATCACCTCCTCGCGAACGACGGTGATGAGCGGATGCGCCTCGATCGCGCGGGAAACGGCTTCGGAAAACCCATCCCGGTCGACGGCCAGCGCGCCGCCGGCCGGCACCTGGTTGTCGTCACCCGCGCGCATGATCAGGGAGCCGGCAAGCCGCATCTCGGCATGAAGCAGGCCCACCGCATTGGTCTCCGCATCGTCGGAACGGAAGGAGTTGGAGCAAACGAGTTCGGCGAATCTGTCGGTCTTATGGGCGTCGGTGCCGCGCATAGGGCGCATTTCGTGCAGGATCACCGGAACACCGGCCTCCGCAGCCTGCCAGGCAGCCTCTGACCCGGCGAGCCCGCCGCCAATCACGTGAATGGGTCTGTTCGTCATGGGAGGGAAATAGGCCGAACCGCGCACCATTGCAACGTTCGGCAACGGCGACCCCGGTCTGATAGCGAAGGGAAGCGGAACGCAAAAAAACAACACCCACCGGGGGAGGAGGTCCGGTGGGTGTCGTTTTGATCGACCGGCAATCGGGAGGAGGAGAAGGCCGGTCGCTATCCGTCAGGATTGGGAGGAGGAAATCCTGACGAAACTCGCGTCTACGTTAGACCGACTTGCGGGCCACGTAGGGGATATCGCCACGGGCGATGCCCAGGTCGTTGAGCTCGCGGTTGGAAAGGCGGCTCAGCTCGTTAACCGTCTGCCGGTAGCGGCGCCAGTTACGGTAGTTGCGGATCAGGTTCATGTTCTTGCTCGCTTCGTTCGTTCGGCTTGTTCAACCTTGTGGCCCGTAGATAGTCGCGGCCCGCTCGAAGCGGAAGTGCGATTGTTGCATGGCAGCAATGCATATTGTGCATTGCACCATAGAACTGCCACAAGCTTGTCAACTTCCGGCGCCTAGTTGCCCTAACCGTTAACAAAACGGCCGCCGGGGCTGCTCGTGAGGCCGTCCTACCGGCGCTGCGTTTCAGGAAATTGCATTGTGCAGCGCCGAAAAAGCCGATTTCCGGCAAATTTCCTTTGATACAAGGGGGCCAAGTGCTATAGAACGCCGCGCTTTCGGAGGCGCCGCTTTCGAAGCGGGTGTGGTGGAACTGGTAGACACGCCAGATTTAGGTTCTGGTGGCGAAAGCCGTGGGGGTTCAAGTCC